>MDTB01039034.1_pt1 | contig 31838 bp, 25 predicted proteins | sample 811161 | NCBI WGS metagenome assembly MDTB01 (sample SAMN05326650, study PRJNA326480) | marine metagenome | isolation source: seawater | place: Mediterranean Sea | collected 2009 | reverse complement strand
TTATTAGATATCGGTGATGTTGGGGTTGAATTAATTGTTAAACTTACAGCAGTTGCAACACTCTCACAACCATTTTGTGAATTAGTAACATAATAAGTATAAACATTAGGAAGCGTCTGTCCTGTTGAAAAACTATTTCCAGAAAACACATTGTTAGTTAAGGCAGGATCTGTATACCAAATTATATTTGCTCCAGGAGCAAATAAATCTGGGATTAACGAACCTTCACACGCCGTTTCATTATTAGATATCGGTGATGTTGGGGTTGAATTAATTGTTAAACTTACAGCAGTTGCAACACTCTCACAACCATTTTGTGAATTGGTTGTGTAATATGTATAAACATTAGGTGCTGTTTGCCCTGTAGAGAAACTGTTACCAGTAAATACATTATTACTTAAAGCTGGATCCGAATACCAATTTACATTTGAACCAGAAGCAAAAAGGTCAGGAACTAAAGCTCCTTCACAGACTGTTTCATTACTAGAAACAGGTGGAGATGGCAACGAAAATATCTCTAGTGTCACAGGTATCGAAGCACCCTCACAACCATTTAATGACTCAGTAACATAATAAGTATAAAGACCTGGTAATGTTTGTCCAGTAGAAAAACTATTACCCGTAAATACATTGTTAGTTAAGGCAGGATCTGTATACCAATTTACATTACTCCCAATAGCAAATAAATCAGGAATCACAGATCCATCACATGCAATTTGTGAAGTACCAACAGTAGTAGAAGGCAAAGGGGTAACAGTTATATCAAGATTTACTGGATCTCCAATACAACCATTAGCATCTGTTTCAACAACAGTCATTGTATATGTACCAGGAGTTACTCCCCAATCTACTGTAATATTATCACTAGTTAATCCAGTATTAATTGTTCCCCCTCCTGTTAATGTCCACTGATAAGATGAACCTGGTGTTGGAGGGGTAATTAAATAGGGTTCAGCAAGTGAACCTGCACATACCGTTTGAAAAGGTGATGTATTTGTTTGTGAAAACAAACTTTGTGTAATTAATAAAAGTAAAATTACTGGTTTAAAAAAATTATTCTTTTTCATAATATTGATATTTAATTGTCTATTTATTTTATATATTTTTAATAATGTGTTATTGGTACAGTTATTGGTATAGGATCAATATTTAATATTACTGTACTTACTACATCTCCACAAGGATTATTGCCTATTGCTGTCAAAGTTAAAATTACACTACCAGCTATAATATCAGCAGATGATGGCGTATATATTGGAGTTAATGTATTACCACCAGAAAATGTGCCTGTACCACTAGTAGACCAGATAACCCCAAGACTATTTGATGAAGTTGCCCCATTTAATGTATAAGGAATACCTTCACAAATACTAGCAGGCAAACCTGCAAAAGCTGATGGACCTTGTACTCCAGTATTTATAGTAAAATTCTGTGTAGAAATACAACCATTCAAATCAGTAATTTGTACTGTATACGATCCAGGTGATAAATTAGTTATACTGTCAGTTGTGGCACCAGTTGACCATAAATAACTAGCATTAGTTGAAATTGTTCCATTAATACTTGCGGTCCCATCAGAATTACCTGAACAAGTTTCATCAGTAGTATTGATTGATATAACTGTAGTATTAAAATTATCAACTAAAAGAGACTGAATACCACAACTAATACCATTAACAAAAAATTCATAAGTATAACTTCCTGCAGACAAATTACTAGTAGCAATATTATACAAAATAGGAGTAGATCCGTTAATAGAATAAGTATAAATATTGCCAGTAGAAATAGTGCTTATATTAACATTAATTTCTCCACTTGAAACGCCTGTGCAAGTATTAGTAACCAAGGGTGTGCTAACATCATAAATACAACTACTATCATCACATGTAGCTGTTGCATCATAATTACAAGCTAAAACATCTGTACAACCATAATCACACACAGTAACAGTAACCTGTGCAGTTGTAGCTGTTGGACACAGTGTATCTCCTGTAAATGAATAAACAGTATAAGTTGTTGTTACACTGGGGTTTGCCATAACAGAAGATCCTGTAGTTGTATTAAGCCCCGTACTTGGAGACCAAGTATATGTTCCATTACCACCACTTGCAATAAGATTAGTTGAAGATCCATTCGCAATGGTTATTGCATTATTATTTAGAGTTAGTGGAGGAAATGAAGTAACCGAATATCCAGGAATATCTATAATATAATCACAGTCATCACCAGCCCATCCATCTATCATTAAATAATAAGTATTACCAATTGTTAAACCTGGCACTGTAAAAGTCTCAAATGGTGGAGCCATAAGATTATCACATGCATATGATGTAACTGGACCCGAACCACACCCCCCACTATACACCATCATCTGAATACCATCATTATTAGTACAATTTTGAATATAAACATTTAAGGAAACAGTAGTTGCAGGAGCAATAAAACTTATAAATGAATTATTTTCTATTGAACCACAAAAAGCAGTTGTTAATTGTGCCCATGAATTCTGAGTATATGTACTACCTGTATTACCACAATAACCATTTATATTACAAATTGAAGGTGAAACATTACATGTATTTGCGGCAGGAGTTGAAATAGCACAAGGAGGAGGTGGGGGTGGTGAAGAGCCGCACAACACTCTTCTCGTTCTATTATTAGTATTAACTGAGCAATTAGCACCATGAGTATAAAAACGTACAACACCAGTAATAGTAGAAGTCCAAGTAACTGTACCCGTGCCAAAAGCAAGTGAAGGAATAGAATTATTATTATCAATAGTTACAATATCTGTAGGTATAGAACTTTGAAAAGAATAAGTTTCACCAACTACTACGTTCACATTTGAATATTCTCCAGCCCAACAATTTGTAGCAATATCTAAATAAACACCTGAACAATTAGGAGTAAATGTATTATTTGGCCACGAGCCGTATGGCAAGATATAAGTTCCATTATTATTTGTACAAGGTTGAGAAAATAAAGAATTATTAAAACTAAACAATAAAATAAAGCAAAACAATATTTTTTTTCTAAAAACTAAGAGTAAATCTATGAATCTGTTAATATTTTTTTTCATCGTTTTGCAAGTTCCTTGCAAATATACGCAAACAACTAGAATTAAGTTACAGCTACTCAAAACCAACAATAAAGAAAATACATGAAACAAAAATATAACTATTCTACTGGCAATAACTCATAATCAACATAATGAAAAATCTCAGCGGAAGAATTCTCATTACAACCACCTATATTACGATTAAAATCATATATATTATTATTTCCGCAAAAATGCATGACAATATCATATCCCTCTTTAGAATACTGTCTAGTATTAGTCCCATATTCTTGTTCAAACAATAACATAAAATTTAGATCATAATTATTAGAAATATCAATACCTCTTGAATTAGGAATATGAACATCAAGTTCCATGAGATTAGTTATATCAAGATTATCATAAGACATAATAGACTCAAATGAAAAAACAGTAGAAATAGAATCTATACTTCCTATTGAACCTAACATGGTGCTTATAAAAACTTTGTTTTTTGATAATAACAAAACATTTTGTTTCTCAACAAAATATTTTCTAATAGAATCTACGGGAGTATCAACAACCAAAAAAGAATTTACAATTTTATCTTTCTTTTTAAACTTATATTTTACATATCTAGCAAGATCCTGCAGCCCGTTATCGTGCAATATAATAATTCGCTCCCTTAACTTATTTTTAATTAAATAATTTGTCAACATATCTGCTTGAACCTTATGTGTTAATGCTATCTGATATGCCGCAGTGTATTTTGAAATCTTTTTCTTATCTCTAGATAATGGCGAGATAAGTATCTTATTGGTGTTCTTACCATACTTTCTACATAATATTTCAAAAAGACTAGAATACATAGGTCCTATAATAATATCCATATCTTTTAGTTCATTAGAATATACTATCTTTTTTACTACTAAACTATCCTGATTTGTGTCAAAAGTATGTAAAACTATATTTTTACCTGATTTCCTTAATGAATCTATTGCTAAACTAACTCCAATATGGAAAGATAAAGCTGGTTCAGATTTATTATAATATTGTTGTACTAAATCTATTTCAGATTCAGTATTATACATACTATCATTTTGCGGCAAATAATAAGGCATTAAAAGAGCAACATTAATAACTGAAGCATCTACTTTGGATAAAATACTATTGGATTTATAATCTTTTTTTTCTGAATGTATTGGTATATAAAGAACTTGATTATAAAAAAGTCTCTTTTCAAGTTCATTAGACTGCTTAATTTCAGAAGTTGTAACATTATATTTTTGTGCAATTGACTTCAGTGACTCTCCTCCTTGAATAATATGCTTAATAAATTTATTTTCTGAGAAATATACAGTATCGTATCTACTCTGGGCAGACAAATGTAATGTACTAAATACTAAAAAGTTAATAAATATAATTCTAATTATTCCCATTCTATTGTTGCTGGTGGCTTTGAAGAGATATCATATACCACTCTATTAATACCTCTAACTTTATTAATAATTTCATTAGAAACGTCTGCTAAAAAATTATGAGGTAGATGAACCCAATCAGCTGTCATACCATCAGTGGATTCAACTGCTCTAAGAACGACAGTGTTTTCATATGTCCTCTCATCTCCCATAACACCAACAGACTGAACTGGCAACAAAATAACACCTGCTTGCCAAACCTTATCATATAAACCAGCTTTCTTTAATGAAGTTATGAATATATAATCAGCATCTTGTAAAATACTTACTTTTTTCTTCGTAATATCACCTAAAATGCGAATTGCTAAACCAGGACCAGGAAAAGGATGTCTTGCTAGAAGTGCCGAATCAATCCCCATTGAATGACCTATAGCTCTAACTTCATCTTTAAATAGTGTATTAAGAGGCTCCACAATTTTAAGTCTCATATAGTCAGGAAGACCTCCAACATTATGATGAGATTTGATAGTCTGAGATGGGCCACCAGTTGCAGATACTGATTCAATTACATCTGGATAAATAGTTCCCTGAGCTAGCCATTTAACATCCTTGATCTTATGAGACTCATCATCAAAAACATCAATAAACTTAGATCCAATTGCTTTACGCTTCATCTCAGGATCTGTAATTCCTTCCAATGCACTATAAAAAAGTTGTTGTGCATTTACCCCTTTTACATTTAATCCCATACCTTTATATTGATCTAGCACACTCTCAAATTCTTTCTTTCTTAGCAGCCCATTATCCACAAATATACAATGTAAATTATTTCCAATTGCTTTATTAAGCAAAACCGCCGTAACAGTAGAATCAACACCACCAGAAAGTCCTAAAATAACTTTATCATTTAATAGTTCTTGCTTTAATTGTTGAACCTTTTCTTCAACAAAAACTGAAGAAGTCCAATCTTGAGAACAACCACAAATAGCTACTAAAAAATTTCTTAAAATAGTACTACCATCCTTTGAATGATATACCTCAGGATGAAATTGAATACCATAGGTTTGCTCGCTTTGAATTCTATAAGCAGCTACTTTAACTTCATTAGTAGATGCTATAACTTTATAATGATCTGGAATACCAACTATAGTATCACCATGACTCATCCAAACCTGCGAATCTAAATGAACACCTTGCATTAATTCAGATTCTGGTGCTATATAAGATAAGTTTGCCCTTCCATACTCTCTAGTATCTGAAGGTGAAACCTGGCCACCAAAATTATGTACTAAATGTTGTGCACCATAACAAATCCCTAATAAAGGTAACTTTCCTTTAATTGCTGATAAATCAGCAAACGGAGGATTTTTTTCACGAACTGAATGCGGAGATCCAGATAAAACTACTGCTTTCCAACTACCATCTATATCTGGAATGTTATTATAAGGATGTATCTCTGAATAAATATTTAATTCTCGTACTCTTCTTGCGATAAGCTGAGTATATTGTGAACCAAAATCTAAAATAAGGACCTTCTCATGTTTCATAATAATATATTTAAATCCTCAAAATTACAAAATTAGGATGCAGTGGGTCAAAATTATTTTTTAATATTTTAAATAAATTATCACCATAATTCAAATAATATGGAATAAAATTATCATACCTTTCTTGTAATGAATTATACGGAAATAACGTATTCTTAATTTTTTGAATTTGCCTTATAGCTGCTTTATTCTTTTTCTTCTCAAGCCTAATAGTTTTTTCTTCAATAGCATCAAAAAAAGCAATTTGTTTATTTAACTGTGCTTTAATACTATTTTGAAAACTAACATCTGAAACCTTTGACAATATACTTTGATATAATAAATTTAAATTGTTTTTTTCGTGCTCTAAAGATATATTTGAAATTAAATTATTATTAAAAATATATTTCTTATTCAATTTATCTATTGATAGAAAAATATCCTCTAATGCAAACCCTAACTTATCAATTCGAAATTCTTGTTGTTCATTAACTAATAGAGCTGAGTTACGTAAAATTAGTATAGGAAAAGGAATTTTTTCTTGAACAAAAGTAGATTTTAACTGCATCCAATAAGAAATTTCAGCCCCCCCTCCAACATAAGCTATATTTGGTAAAATCACCTCTTGATATAAAGGCCTCAAAAGAACATTAGGGCTAAAAATATGTGGATACTCTTCAATTTCTTTACATGAAATATCTCCAACAATCAGTTCTCGTTTATTTCTAGACAATTTAAAAAAATTAATATCACGCACAAAAGCCTGTGCTTTATAATTTTTAGCTAAACTATTAGAACAATCTTTTATCTTAGAAACAAAACCCCTTTGTAATATATCCTTCTTAATCTGTGGTATAAATTTTCTCTTCAAATCTTTATCATCTGGATCAATTATTACAAGGCCATAATCACTAAATAACTCATTAATTAAAAATCTTGTTGCATCAGTTAAATTATTATGCCCAATATATGATTGTTCAAATAATGACAATAACTTACTGGCATTTGGGTGAGAGCCTAATGATGATTTTAATTCTAATATCGTATTTTGAATACCATCTAAACTTATCTTGCCAACTGGACCATTAAGCGTACTTTTCCACTTTATTTTCTTACCAAAAAGATGAATATGATTTACCTCTTGTAAATCATGATCCTCACTAGCCATCCAAAATACAGGAATAAAGTTATTAGCTGAATACTTTTTTGCTAACTGCTCACATAATTTAATAGTTGAAATAATCTTATAAATAAAATATAATGGTCCAGTAAATAAACAAAGCTGATGACCTGTAACAACGGTAAATGAATTATCTGATGCAAGTAAATCAATGTTGTCCTTTGTCTTTTTTGAAAGAGTTAATGAAGAATTCTGTCTTTTCAAAACATCAACCAAGAGATTTCTATCAACTATATGATCTTTCTTTTCTAAAATCTGTTTAGCAAAATTTTCAATCTCTGGAAAATGATTTATAAAAGGAGTTAATTTTTCATCATGATTCAAGTAATCTAGCACTAATTTAGAAAAATTATTAATTCTCTGATATGGAATCTTATGGCTCAAAATCTATTTTTTCATAATAAATCCTCCAGCAACTAAATCTTCACCCTCATAAATTACTGCAGATTGTCCTGGAGCAATACCTGGCACCTTTTTATGAAATAAAATTTTTAATTTTCCTTCTTCATTTGTTAGTGTAGCTAATTCTCCTTTATGTTTATACCTTACTTTCACTAGGGCTTCCATTCCATCATCAATAACAGGATATTTTATATAATTTACATCCTTGATGAACATCTGTTGTTTTTCAAGATCCTCTTTTGACCCAACAATCACAGTATTGTCTTCTGAATTTATACCAACTACATAGCTAGGTTTAGATCCTAAAGAAACACCTATTTTCCTTTGGCCAATTGTATAAAATGGGTAACCATCATGTTTTCCTAAAATTTTTCCATCAAGTGTAACAAAATTACCTCCTTGCACTCTACTTTCAAGCCCTGAAACTTTTCGTTTTAAAAAACCCCTATAATCATTATCAGGAATAAAACAGATCTCATAACTTTCACTTTTATTAGCTAAAGATTGATATCCTCTATCTATAGCCATCTGCCTAATATCATTCTTATGATACTTACCCATTGGAAATATTGTCCTCTTAAGACATTCTTGTGTAACACCCCATAAAACATATGATTGATCTTTACTTTCATCCAGTCCTTTTGATACAATATACCTATTATTTTCACGACGAATCTGAGCATAATGGCCTGTAGCAATATATTTACACTTAAGCATATCTGCTCTTTTTAAAAGAGCTTCCCATTTTATATGAGTATTACAAAGAATACATGGATTTGGTGTTCGACCAGCAATATACTCACTAACAAAATTATTAATAATAGAATCGTTAAATTCCTCGCGTATATCAAGAATAGTATGTGGAAATCCACAATCCACAGCTAATTGACGAGCATCATTAATAGAATCTAAACTACAACAACCAGTCTCCTTTTTACTTCCTCCCGAACTTGCATAATCCCAAGTCTTCATTGTTAAACCAATAACTTCATAACCTTCCTCATGAAGTAGTAGTGATGCCATAGTACTATCAATACCTCCACTCATAGCCATTAAAACTCTGCCTTTATTCATTGTAATTAATTAATGTGTCACTAATCCCTTTCTTAGTAAAAAATTCCCATATCCCAGACTTTTCATCATCTTTATATAAACCTCTATAATACACCTGACCATTTGGATAGTAATAAGTTTGTTGTCCATCTCTGACATTATGCCTATGTAAACTTTCCATCTTTAGAGAACCATCTATAAAAAACTGTTTCCATATTCCATGTAAAAGATCATCTTTCCATTCTTTAATCTCATAAATATTACCATCATCGAAGAAAGTTTTTGTTAAACCATTAAGCTTTCCATTTTGATATTGTTCTGACATAATTAAAATACTATCACTATTAAAATAATTCCAAGTGCTATCTTTTAATTTATCAATATACAAGCCTGATGATTTTAGACTACCATCCTTATAAAAAAAATGAGTAGCCGCATGACCATCATCAAAAAAATGTTTGGTAGCTTTTAACTGACCACTTTTGTAATAAAAAAAGAATAAACCTGATTCTTTATCATCCTTAAAAAATCCTTTATAATTTATATTACCATTATCATAATACTTTATCCAATTTCCCTGTTTTTTATTATCCATATCAAACTGATTAATTTTCTGAGAATAAGTAAATAATGGTAAAAAAAATAAACAAAAAAACAACTGTCTCATATAACTATTTTGTGGCAAATATAGAAAGAAAACATGAGGAATATTATACTAGTTTGCTATATAAAAATTTAATATCATCAATCATTCGACTCCAAGAATATTTATGTTTTTCTTCTTTAACTCCTTTAATAAAATCTGATTCTTTATTCTGCGAAAAGAACTTAACTAAATAGTCAGCAACATCATTTGGCTGTGGTTTACAAACATATCCCACTTTATTATGAGGAACAATTTCTTTAAGACCTCCTACATTAGTGACGAGCATAGGTTTATCAAAATGATAAGCAATCTGTGTCACGCCACTTTGAGTAGCATGCTTATAAGGTTGAACAATGATATCTGCAGCACAAAAATAATTAGAAACCTCATTATCTGGGATAAAATTTGTCACTAAAACTACTGAATCTGACAAATTATATTTATCTATTAAATCATAATATGGTTGAGAATCTTCATAAAACTCGCCGGCAATAATCAATTTAATATTTTTTGTTTGCAAACGATTATCCGAAAAAGCTTCTAATAAGATGTCAAGTCCTTTATATTGACGAATAATACCAAAGAACAACATATATCTATAATCTTTATCTAAAGATAAGTTGGATATCGCCCGATCTTTATCTACTGCTTTTCCAAAATTATCATATAAAGGATGGATACTTAAAATTTTCTTTTTATGCTTGACAAAATGATCTAAATCATTATATACACTCTCTGAAATTGCTACAAAAGCATCAGTACTATTTACAAAATATCTATTCAAAATATTATCTCCAAAACGTTTTTCATGAGGTATCAAATTATGAACTATAGCAATTACCTTAGTATGAGTATTAGTTCTAACAATTCTAGAAATAGTACCTAAACAAGGAGATAAAAATGGGATCCAATACTTCAAAATTAAAATATCTGGCCTTTGCTTTTTAATTTTCAAACCTATTCGCAACCAATTAATTGGATTAATAGAATTTACTTCTGAAGTAATATCTAAATTAACAGGTTTATTAGAATATGAATATTGTGACTTACCTGGAAATAAAAAATCAGGATATTGAAGAGAAAAAGTACTAATATTTACATCATCTCCTATTTTTTGAAAAGCTTTAGCAAGTCGCTCTGTAAAAGCAGCAATACCTCCTCTATATGGATATGCTGTACCAAGTATAGTAATCTTCATTAAATTTCTTTTTCTATCTGATAAGTATTTCTATCATAAGAATTTTGGGAGATCATTTCAGCAATAAAACCTGCTAAAAACAACTGCACACCAATAATCATAGCAGTTAAAGCAATGTAAAACCCTGACATATTTGCAATATTATTCGCAGGTAACTCATTAAACATAAGATACAACTTATTTCCTCCAATATAAGAAAACAAACAAACACCAAGAATAAACATTAAACTACCCATTATGCCAAAAAAATGCATTGGCTTCTTGCCAAAACGGCTTACAAAAGTAATGGTAAGTAAATCTAGGAATCCATTCATAAACCTTTCCAAACCAAACTTTGTAACACCATATTTCCTAGATTGATGAGCAACTACCTTTTCAGTAATATTAGCAAAACCTGCCCATTTTGCTAATACAGGAATATATCTATGCATCTCACCGTGTATTTGAATAGATTTTACTACAGATTGTTTATAAGATTTGAGACCACAATTAAAATCGTGTAAATAAATTCCTGAAGCCCTACGCGCTGCCCAATTAAACAACTTTGTAGGAATAGTTTTTGATAATGGATCATATCTTTTCTTTTTCCAACCAGAAACTAGATCATAACCATCTACAGCAATTTTATGATATAATTCAGATATCTCATCAGGACTATCCTGCAAATCAGCATCCATAGTAATAACAACATCACCTTTCACCCTAGAAAAACCAATATTTAAAGCTGCAGATTTTCCATAATTCCTTCTTAATTTAATACCCTTAATACTAGTATTTTTAGAGATTAATTCCTTAATAACCACCCATGAATTATCTTTACTACCATCATCAATTAACAATATCTCATAAGTAAAATTATTTTTTTGCATTACTTGATCAATCCATGTGCATAATTCTACCAAAGAATCTTCTTCATTAAATAAGGGAATCACTACTGAAATATTCATCACTAAACTATTTTATCAGGATCAGTTTTTTTCAAAAAAAATGAAATAACTAATGAATATAAAAAGCCCATAAATGTACCACTAAGTACTCCCATAATCATTAGCCAATGAGGCTGTGTAAATCGGCTTGTCATTTCCAAAGCTAAATCCAATTCTTCATCAGATATTTCAGGGCTAGATTGTAATATTGACTGCTCAGTCATGTTTAAAATATTATTTAACATTTCTGGATTTAAATAGGTAATATATATAAATGTGTAAAAAGCTACTAACACTGAAGAAAAAAAAGCAACAGTTGTGCCTAATTTTAAAGCCTCATAATAAGAAATAAAACCATTATTAAAATTATCACGATACAGACTAATAGAATAAATTATAAAACCAATTATAAGTAAATTATTAAGAATAGATGGAACAACTGATTTTTGTTCATCAATTCCTAAAATCCAAATAATTAATGAAACAAGAACTAAACATCCTCCTAATAATGCTCCGTAATTCATTCCAAATTTTCTAGTATCCATTTAATTTTGATATTAATACTTTATAAAACACAAAGATAAACAAAAATAGAAGTTATAAAATAATTTGCTGAAAAGCTAGATTATATTATTTTTGACGCAAGGGTAAGTCTTATACGGCCAGCTCCCTATGAACTCCCCCAGGACCGGAAGGTAGCAAGGGTAATAGGTTGTAGCGGTGCGATGTAAGTAGCTTACCCTTATTTCTAGGAAATTCTACTCCATCCCGTACGTTCCTTTGCGTATATTTTATAACTTCGAGCTATATTTATATTATCCGCCTTATTTAAATTTTTGTCATCTGCAAGCAAAATTTCTGCCTCTTTTCTTGCAAAATGCAATATTTTGTTATCTGAAATAATATCTGCAATCTTAAAATCAAGAATTCCACTTTGTTTGGTACCCATCATATCTCCAGGCCCTCTCAACTTTAAATCTACTTCTGATATCTTAAAACCATCATTACTTTCAACCATAGTACTTAATCTAGTTTTAGCTTCATTACTAACTTTATTTCCACTCATTAGTATACAATAAGACTGTTCAGCACCCCTTCCTACCCTACCTCTTAATTGATGCAACTGAGAAAGTCCAAATCGTTCTGCACTCTCAATAATCATAACAGAAGCATTAGGCACATCAACTCCTACCTCAATAACAGTAGTAGCAACCATAATATTTGTAATACCATCAATAAAACGCTGCATTTCATATTCTTTATCTTTAACTTTCATACGACCATGCAATACACTAACTTGAAATTCTGGAAGAGGAAACTCTCGTTCAATTTGATTATACCCCTCAATCAAATCTTTGTAATCTAACTTTTCACTCTCTTCTATTAAAGGGAATACTATATAAATCTGCCTTCCTAGAGAAATTTGTTCATGCATAAAGCTAATAACTTGTAAACGAGATGCATCAGTATTCCATATAGTCTTCACTTTTTTCCTTCCTGGTGGCAATTCATCTATTATTGAAACATCTAAATCTCCATAAAGAGTCATCGACAATGTTCGTGGAATTGGAGTTGCTGTCATAACTAAAACATGAGGGGGTTTTTCATTTTTTTTCCAAAGCTTAGCTCTTTGTGCTACTCCAAATCTATGCTGTTCATCAATAATAACTAGTCCTAAATTTTTAAATTGCACTTGATTTTCAATTAAAGCATGAGTTCCTATTAACAAGTTTATCTTTCCATCAAGTAATTGCTCATGCAAAGTAATTCTTTCTTTTGTTGTGGTAGATCCTGTAAGTAAAGCAACGTGTATATCCATTTTGGAAAAATACTCATTGATAGATTGAAAATGCTGAGTAGCAAGAATTTCCGTAGGTGCCATAATACAGGCCTGGTATTTATTATCTACTGCCATAAGCATACTTAATATTGCCACTAGCGTTTTTCCACTACCTACATCACCCTGTAAAAGCCGGTTCATTTGCTGAGAATTCTTAACATCATTTCGTATTTCTCTAACTACTCTTTTCTGAGCCTTAGTCAATTCAAAAGGCAAATATTTATTATAAAAATCATTAAATAAAGCACCTAATTCTCTAAAAGCATAGCCCTGCGATCTTTGGTGTCTGCTAATTTTACTTTTTAATAAGTGTAATTGTAAAAAAAAGAATTCCTCAAATTTTAATCTTTTTTGGGAAATTACTAATGACTTGGTATCCTTAGGAAAATGAATGTTGAAATACGAAAACTCAAGATTAGGTAAATTTAATTTTTCAATTATTTGAGGAGATAAAGTCTCTTCTATATGATTCTTTAATAAGAATAATAAATCTTTAATTAATTTGCCAATAGCTTTACTATTCAAACCTTTCGATTTTAATAATTCTGTAGAGTTATATACAGATTGTAATCCAATAGAGAGATTATTATTTTCTTTTTGAATATCTAACTCTGGATGTACAATACTAAACTTACCCTTAAAATTAGACGGTTTACCAAAAACAATATAATTAGTATGTAATTTGATATCAGATCGAATCCAATTTATTCCTTTAAACCAAATTAACTCAATAATACCTGTTTCATCCTTAAATTGAGCGACCAAACGTTTATTAGCTCGATGGCCTTTCTCCTCAAATTTCACAATTTGTCCTTTCAACTGAATATATGGCATCTCAGCTTCTAAATTGGAAATATTATAAAAGGTACTTTTATCAATATAACGAAATGGATAATGATGCAATAAATCTCCATAAGTAAATATATTTAGCTCCTTCTTTAATAAATTAGATCTAGCAGGACCAACGCCTTTTAAATAATCAATTGGAGTATCAAAAATGTGCATGGGGTAAATTTAAAGAAAACTAATTGACTAATACTTCTTTAATCGAGGGCTTTTAAACATAAAAGGCAATAAATCTTTTACCTGATTTAAAATAAATACTTGATCATTAGGAGAATGTAAAATTACTTTTATTGAAACACCTTGATTTTCTTCATATTCTGCCATTACTTGCCTACATGCGCCACAAGGAGAAACGATATCAGATATATCAAAATCTTTAGAAAAAACAGAAACAGCTATAGCTTTTATTTTAACATTCGGAAATTTTGCCCCAGCATAAAAAATTGCTACTCGCTCAGCACAAAGACCAGAAGGGTAGGCAACATTCTCTTGATTACTACCATTAATTATCTCACCATTTTCAAGTAAAACACTAGCTCCGACCATAAATCCTGAATAAGGAGCATAAGCAGTTTGTAAAGATATTTTGGCATTATTAATAAGTTCTTGATCCTGAACATCTAACTCTCTTATATTAGCAGTAGTATAACGAAATTCTATGTTTTTTTCTTGCATTATAAATTATATGAAATTTTAACTTCTAGTATATATAGATTCTCAGCATTATTAATTAACAATTATTTTTTTGCATATATTCGTTTTAGTAAGCTGAATGTCAATACAATACATTCCTTTTGCAAAACAAGAAAAATCTATATAATTTGCATCAAAACTGTGGGCCTGATAAACTAAACTGCCAGATTGATCATATATTTTAACCTCATTAATATATTCACCATTATTATTTAGATAAATTAAATCAGACGTTGGGTTAGGAAATATGGAAAACATTATATTTTCAACTGCATTAACAGCACTCGGTAAAGCTGAAATTCTAGACACTCCATTTGTAGTAGCAACCCAAACATTATTTTCAGAATCAATTGCCAATCCTTTTACATTTTGCCCTGCCAAGCCATCTGAAATATGAAAATCACTCCACACACTGCCATTCCAATAAGCTACACCTCCCTCAGCTAAATAGCCAACATAAATTGATGTCCAGATACGTCCCCAACTATCAATTGCAATGTCTACCACAGGATTTAAAGTATCGGGAGGAGGCATCAAATACATCATAGTATATTGTGTAAATGATGTGTTTGAAGAATTTAAAACAGACATACCACTTGCAGTACCCACCCATTTTCTATCTTGATTATCCACAATTATATCTGTAGTATAAATAGAAAGCAATCCATCTGAAGTATCATATGTTGTAAAATTTACCCCGTCAAAATGAGTAATTCCACCAAGTGGTGATGAGAACCACTTATCACCATTTGAATCAATTGCAGTTCCATTTACTCCACTCCAATGCAAATCAGGGGCAGAATAATAAGTTGAAACTGCACCATCAAAATGCTGAACTCCCTGATTAGTTCCTAACCATACATCTCCTGAAAAACCTTCATCAATACTCTTAATTTGTGAATTTGTATTAAAAGCTATCCAACTACTACCATCAAATTTACTTGCACCAAAATCTGTACCTACATAAACATCGCCATTACTTGTGGCTTTTAAAACTTTTATACTATTTGTTGATAACCCAAAATTAGCAGAGTTATAAGAAGTCCAGTTCACACCATCATACATCTGAACACCAAGAGATGTTCCAAACCAAATATTATCGTATATATCTACTGCTATGCATTCAACAAAATCACTCATCAGACCATCTACTGTAGTATAATTTGTAATTGTCTGAGCATTTACTTCTATAATAAAAACACTTAAGATTATAAATAATATATTCCTTATCATCAGATTAAATTTTAATAACTTTGATAGAACGATTCTTATTTTTCAAATATATAAAATAAATTCCTGAAAGCCATTCTGATGTATTCACTTGATTAGTACCTATAGAATAATAAACTAACTTACCTAAAATATCTCGGATTTCAACATTCTCTATATCTTCAAAATATAAAATATCAGTAAACGGATTTGGATAAACTCTTAAATGATCAGATATCTGGTCAATTGAATTTGGGAAATCATTATTAGCATTAAAAGTTGGTGTTAACATAGTAAATGATCCTACTCCATTAGGGCTTCTTCCATAAGAAATATTATTAGATTGGGGCAAATAAGAAATAGAATCAATGACTACACTATCTTCATCTACAAGAACAAGTTTTTCTCCCAAATTGGATAATTTAAAATTCGCATGCATATCTCCCTGACCTCCATCTTCATCTGCCCAAACAATTGCATACCCTCCAGCTGGAATCATATAATTTGGCAAGGCCCATTTTAGTAGATTACTATTAGGAGAATCTGTTAAAAAATAGCCTTTAGTAGAAACTGGCGAATTTGTTGGATTATATAATTCTATCCAATCTTCAAAATTTGCACTAGGATCTGAAACAACACTCAAATTGTTAGACATAATCTCATTAATTACTAAATCTCCAACTTGTAAAAAAGAATTAATTGAATAGAACTCATATGCAGCTCTTTCAGGAGAAAAAACACCAGAAGAATCGTTATCAGCATATAAATAATATTCAATTTGATTACCTGTATTGATAATTTTACCCCCATAAACACCATCATTTGCAGCTCCATCATTATAATTACCATCATCAAACATCTCTAATGTCTTAAAGGCTGTATTATCACCAAATCGATAAAACAAAAAAGCATTTTCCCCATCAACAATATTAGCATTGATAAATATATCATCACCTAAATTAAAAACCGATGGAGAATAAGAAATATTTGATATCGTTGGCTCTCCAGAGAATCCTCTATAATCACTTAAAAATGCAACTCTAGCGTCCATAAGTTGCGTAATACCAGGACAGTCAGCAGTCAATAAAGAAACCTGATTAGTCAAATTATTTATAAAATCACTGTAAGAATAAAATTTATTAGTATCATTTTGAACACTACTATCTATTAGATTCTGAATATATTGACCTCTTAGAAAATAAGATTGATTTAAAAAATTCTCTTTAACAATTGTTCTAATGTGTGCAAGATACATCTTTCTATTACGTGCACTTAAAAATAGATTCCTCATTAAAGGCCTTGGAGAAACAGAAATCTGTGTATGATGCAATAATGGATCCATATTTTGAGCCTGCAAGATGTCAAAACCACTAAAATATACTGAAGATGCATCTGTTAATCGAAAACTACCAAAAGACATATTAAGATCCCATAGAATTGGATTAAACTGATTAGATCTATCTTGATAGATATAATAATTTTGAGCATAACCAATATAAGAATCAAAATTAATAAGCGTATAATTAATAGCATGCATCCAAAGAGTTCGATCAACATTTAATACACTCTCTATACTAGCAGAATAGTTATTTAAAGTATCTATTAAGTGATAAAGAGCTCCCCAACCATAATCTGACTTGAGAGAATAATAAGATTGATAATCTAGACTATCTATTCCATGGGTATAGCTTAAATTAGAATTTTCACCTCCAGGACTAATATTTAAATTATTAGGATTACACTTGAAGAAAGGGTTATATTTATTACCAAAATGATCTCTGAGAAAATCCTTATTTATAGCTTCTACATTATTATATAAACCCCAAAGTGTATCGTTAATATATAAATTAGCATAGTTAGCTCGTGCTGATGGCATATAATTTCCTGCAATCTCATAAGTAAGCACCTCTCTAATAAATGAAGGATCTTGATAAACATTTGCAAGTTTAAGTTTATCTATTCCTTGATGGTCTTGTCCATCAATAATATAATCTAATTTTATATTAAATGGATTCTTAACTCTGTCAACACTAACAGAGCTAAATCCTTTATAACGAATACCTACGCTATCATAAGAAAACCCCTCAATAATGATATCTGCTAATATCCTATCATTATTCCCCTGAATATAAAGACTGTCTAATTGATAATCCCAATCATGATCATAAAAGTATATACGAATCTCCCTAATAGAATCTAATGAATAAAAATTACTCTGAGAAAAAGAATAAACATAAAAATGTAAAGTAAAAAAAAATATTAGAGGTATTCTAAACATATTTATTTTATATAGGCAACTCTATGTGTATAAAAAGAGCCTATATCACTTGTAATATTTACAATATAAACTCCCTCTGTATAATGCTGCAGACTAATATCTTGCTTAAAATAACCAGAAAAATTAACCAAATCTTTTGCAAAAACCTCTTTACCTTGCATATTATAAACTATCACTTTAATCTCAGAAACATTAGGATTTTCAAATTCAATAACAAAATCCATATTTGTTGGATTAGGGAAAACAGAAAATTTATCCTTATCTTCATTTACAAATGTAGAAATACATTCATTATTACAATCAGATAATGATAAATATTGACCACTACCTGTGCCTAGGTCAAAACAATTACCCTGACCATCACAATCCCAACTTTCAGACACCATACTTCCTGTAATGTTAATGTTATCTATAAAAAGATTATTTTCATAATCATTAATATTTCTAAACTTAAGAATGAAATCTTGTTGACCAATATAATTATCCAAATTAATAATTTCAGATGCCCAATCACTATCACCAGAAGGTGTCCACGCGGCACCTGTATAAGCAGGTGTAGTAGTAACAAGGGTGATTCCATAGTCCTCCCATATATTCTGCCACGTGCTACCACAGTCGCTAGATGCCCAGATCTGTAAAGTATCTGAATAATTAGGATTTGCATTAGGATCAGTCCACAAAACATAAGCATAATCAAATGATAAATCTACTGAAGTTGAATTTGACAAATCTAATACTGGCAATATAAGATCATCAGTCTCTCCATTAGCAGGATAATCTGCATTATTAACATATATAGAAGAGTTACTATTATATCCAGCCAAATTTGTTGTCTCCCATGTTTTGTCATTATCGTTATTTACAATACTCCAATTAGTAGGTAAAGAGTTATTTTGAAACCCCTCATAAAAAGGTAATGATGATCCAATACAATTACATGCATTAACACATACATTATAACTACTATACAAACCGTTTCCAGTTCCAGGATCTAAACATGCTCCATTAACACAATCCCATGAAATTGGGGTAGTACCTCCACTACATAGATTATGATTTAATAAATTTGGTCGATATTGATTAATAGCAGCAATAATCCTTGATTTTTGGTCATTAGTAAATAAATTCATACATGCATCATTAGTATAATCCATATAATTCATAAACATATCACCATTATTTCCATTACCACTACAATTAGATGTAGATGGAAAATTAGGACAACCATAATTAGAAGATTGTTGAGTGGGCGTATCTGCACATTGATCATTTCCACAATTACTATCTCCCCAAACATGCTTGAGATTTAACCAATGACCTACCTCATGAGTTGCTGTCCTTCCTTTGTTAAAAGGAGCTTGAACCTGTCCAGTTGTCCCAAAATATCTATACCTAATTACAACACCATCTTCAGGATTATTAAAATTTGAAGGAGGAGTAGCGTAACCAAGAATACCTCCTGTTAAATCACAAACCCAAATATTTAAATAATCATCTTGATCCCAAGGATCAATACCTCCAGTGGAGGTTGACTTCATATTACTACTACTAATTGAAAAAGATGTTTGGGATGTTTGAGTTCTAGTAATTCCAGTTGTTGGATTTCCATTTGGATCAATACTAGCAAGACAAAATTCAATCTGGCAATCTGCTGCAATATTTTGCCACACACTAGGTGTATTTGATGCATCACTATTAGTTCTTCTAAAATCATCATTTAAGACATCAATCTGAGAAAAAATTTGTGCATCTGAAATATTCTCAGCATTTGTATTCCATACAACATGTACTACTACAGGAATAGTAATTATTGATTGTGACATATTTGCTTTATTATTCTTAATCCACTTCTTAGTTTGTTCATCAACCTTGTCTCTCTCAATTGCATAATCTGGATACCTATCTTTTAACATTTCAGTATAGATAGTAGTTCCACATTTTTCTTGAGAGATTCCAGCAAAAGATATAAACATCAATAAAATTATTAATCTCATCTATCTTTTTATAAATTTTACATGTCTTTCTGCTATACTGAGACTGTAAACACCATTTGATAAATGGCCAATATCTATTTTATTTTTATCGGACGAAATTACTTTTGAACCAAAAATGTCATAAACCTCTTTTAAACCTTCAGAATTAATGTTAAGATACTTATTTACAGGATTTGGATAAACAAATATATGATTAACATGATCAACTACAGATGTTGAAATACACTCATTATTACAATCAGATAATGAGGAATATTGACCATTACCTGTACCTGGATCTATACAATTTCCTTGACCATCACAATCCCAACTAATAAAGCAAGATGTCGTGTTTGTATTTATATATGATTGTAAGGCAATAATACCAGGATAATTACACTCATATCTAAAACCTTTTTGAGATCCTGCTTGATATGGACCCCAAACAATATTTCCTAACGAATCGACCTCATACATAACACCCGCTCCCCCTTGACCACCAGATGCATTAACATAAATATTCCCATTAGACATTCTATCAGAAGCAGATTGACCAGGAGCAGAATATAAACATTCATACCTTGTTGTATAATTAATAGGTTCAAAAGCCTGCCCAGGATTCCTTAAATATGTATAACCAGTAGCAGGATCTAATGGAGTTTCTATACCATCTATTGTAGACTGATTATTACTAATTCCTCTATTATTAAAAATCTGTAAAAACCCACCATTTGGTCTACCATCATCAGTAATCCAACGTACATCATGTACTTCGCTAGCAATAACTTGAGTTCCTGACATACCATAATTGGAAGGGTTACCCCATCTATATAATATATCCCCTCCCATACCAGAGTTCCCTCCAGAACTAGAAGTGGCCTCTAAAGTAGTTGTACTATGGTCTATGATATAAATTTCAGAAGAAAATCTAGATGAAAAAGCTATTTGATCTAAATCTTCATTATAATCTACACCATTTACATGAAACCAATCACCTCCTCCACCTCCAGGACCTCCACCGCCCTGAATCATATTAATATCAATACGCTCAGGATGATCTGAAATATTATTTACATAATTTGGTTTGTTTGGATCCGTATCTTGACATAAATGATCCCAAATATGCCATTCCCAAACTATATTAGCCCCTCCATTTCCATCTGGTTCTAATTCAATAAAATGTGTAGGCCATTTACCAGCACTACCAATATTACCAGTATATCCAGCTGCAGTTAGTTCAGCAGCAGATTTAACCTCCCAAGCAGTAAGCAATACATTCTCTCCTATTAAAGTTAAATCATGATGACTTAAATGATTAGAACTTGAATATATATAATCCCACACAATATTTCCTAATGGATCAATTTCCTGAACCCTACCTCCTTCAGCAGCACCGCCTAGAATATTTTGATTATACTTAGTTCCTCTTACTAAATTACCATTGTTTTTTAACTGTACAGCATAGTTACATTCTGTATTCATGTTCCATGTATGTGCTATATTTTCATTCTCATCAATCAAGTACGTCGTATTAGAACCTTGACCATTGTATAATGCAAAACCATTAAAGGATTGTCCATTAAGAAATTGAAATGATAAACAAAACAATAACAAAGTTAGTATTTTTTTCATTTGTAATAAATTTTTAATAAATATATTTGATAACATAAAAACATTTTTTTGACAAAATTACAGAATAAAAAAGTCAATATGTAGTTTTACAATACTAATATCTTTAAAATGTTAATCTTTTTTTTCTGAAAGATAAAGTAACTTTGATTTACTCCAATATACATCCATCTCTTGTAAATTCATATCAGATAATTCTAAATTATCTTGCTTAATCAATTTTTCCATAATTAAAAACCGTTTCATAAAACGCTTATTTGTTCTCTCTAATGCATTTTCAGGGTTGACGTTGATAAAACGAGAATAATTTATCAAGGCAAACAACACATCTCCAAACTCTGATTCTATTTTATCCTGATTACCTTTCTTAACCTCAAATTTTAATTCCTCAATCTCCTCTAAAACCTTATTCCATACTTGCTTGGAATCATCCCAATCAAAACCAACCCCTCTTACCTTTTCTTGAATTCGAAAAGCTTTTATTAAGGCAGGAAGAGAATTAGGAACTCCTTGCAAAACAGATTTTTTACCTTCTTTTAATTTTAATTTCTCCCAATTTTTTTTCACATCTTTTTCATCTGAAACTCTAACATCTCCATAAATATGAGGATGTCTATAAATCAATTTATCACATAAAGAGTTAATAACATCTGTGATGTCAAAATCATTGGTTTCTGAAGCAATTCGAGCATAAAAGATAATATGCAATAAAATATCACCTAGTTCTTTCTTTATCTCTTGCATATCATTATTTAATATAGCATCAGATAACTCATATAACTCTTCTATAGTAAGATAGCGAAGACTATCCATTGTTTGCTTCTTATCCCAAGGACATTTTTCTCTTAATTCATCCATAATAATAAGCAACCTTTCAAAGGCTAATTTTTTACTCTTCATACTTTTTTTTTCAAAAATAAAATTAATTATTACTATATTTTATAGTAATTTTGTACAAAATTATTTTAATGAACTTCTCAACAATATTTCTGATAACTATTATTATGTTAATGTTCGTTTTTACTGCTATAGGAATTAAGATTCTATTAAAAAAAAACGGAAAGTTTTCTGGAACATGTGCCAGCCAAAACCCACTGATAAATACTGAAGGAGAATCTTGTGGTATATGCGGTGCAAAAGCAGAAGAAAAATGTAAAAACGAAGAGCTTTAAAAATTTATCCTTTCTAACATTTTTGGACTAATATAAGTCTCCCACTCTCCAGATAATGATGTATAAACTAAATAAATTTCAATATCTGGATATTCTTGAACAAAACTCTTAGTTTTATTTAGCCCCATAACCATAAATGCAGTAGCGTATGCGTCTGCCATCATACAATTATCATGTATTACAGTAGCACTTAATAAGCTATTATGAGCTGGGAAACCAGTAAAAGGATTAATTATATGTGAATATTTCACTCCATCCTTTATATAAAACTTACGATAATTTCCAGAAGTAGCTAAAGCTTTATTTTCTAGTTCTAATATAAACTGAAAACGTTGACTATAATCAATTTTTGCAACAGGTTTATCTACCCCAATCCTCCATATTCTTTCATCAGCATTAATACCTTTTGCAAGCACCTCCCCTCCTAATTCAATTAAATAATTTTGAATACGCTTACTCTGTAAAAAATTAGCAATTAATTCAATAGTAAAACCTTGTGCAATTGAATTAAAATCTAGAATCATATCTTTTGGCTTCACTAGTGAATCTCCAATTAATTTCATCTTTTGAAAACCAATATAAGGTAAAATCTCTCTAAACTTGGTAGAATCTATATTCAATAAATGTCCTAAACTATCAGTATAAAACCCCCAAGCATTTACAAGAGGTGACACTGAACAATCAAAATTCCCTTGAGTCTCTAAAAACACTTTATTAGCTGCAGCAAAAACTACATTAAACAATGTATCTGTCTTTAAGTTTTCTCCATTATTTAATTTATATATCAAAGAGTAATCTTTATAAATAGATAATGAACTATCCACTTCTAACAAAATACTATCAATCTGAAATTGATAATCTTCTCCGTAAGATGACATGTATTTTATATGATAAAATGTTCCCTGAGCTTCGCCAGAGTTAGTTACCATAATAGTATCATCAGAATATGAACATGAAAATATAAAAACAACTAGAAAATATAGATATTTTCTCATATAAAATAAAAAAATCAGAACTTACCCGCCAAAATCATCAAAACGAACATTCTCATCAGGAATCCCCCAATCATCTGCCATTTTTAATATAGCCTGATTCATTAATGGTGGACCACAGAAATACAATTCTATATCTTCAGGAGCTTCGTGTTTAGTTAAAAACTTATCTATTACTACTTGATGTACAAATCCAGTAAAACCATCCCCATTAGGGTCACTAACGTCCTTCTTATCAACCCAATTATCCTCAGGAAGTGCATCTGACAATACTAAGTAAAACTTAAAATTTGGAAATTCTTTTTCCAAATCTCTGAAATAATGAATGTAAAAAAGCTCAGCTCTGGATCTACCACCATACCAAAAGGTAACTTTTCTTCCTGTTTTAAGCGTCTTAAAGAGTTCATAAAGATGTGATCTCATTGGAGCCATTCCTGCCCCACCTCCAATATAAAGCATTTCAGCATCACTATCGTTAATAAAAAACTCACCGTATGGACCAGAAATTGTTACCTTATCCCCTTCTTTCAAACCAAATATATATGAAGAAGCAATTCCCGGATTTATATCAGCCCATGCGTTTTTTTCTCTATCCCAAGGAGGCGCTGCAACCCTAACATTTAACATGATTTTTTTTCCCTCAGCTGGATAAGAAGCCATAGAATATGCCCTGACAACTTCATCGTCATTACGCATAACCAAATGTCTCATAGAATAATTACCCTCAGCCCAATCTTTCTCAAATTTTTTAGGCTCTCCTGGGTGATCTTGAGGATGTGCAGTAATATCCATATCTGCATAATTAACTTCACATTCAGGAATCTTAATTTGAATATATCCCCCTGCAAGATAATCCATGTCCTCAGGTATTTCAACAATAAATTCTTTTATATAGGTTGCAACATTATAATTAGAAACAACAGTAGCTTCCCACTCTTTAACACCAAACACCTCCTCAGGAATGGTTATATCCATATCCTCCTTTACTTTCACTTGACAACCTAAACGCCAGTTCTCAGCAATTTTCTTTCTAGAAAAATGAGGCTCTTCTGTTGGCAAGATACTTCCACCTCCACTATTGACTTGACAAGTACACTGTACACATGTTCCTCCACCCCCACAAGCGGATGGAAGAAAAATACCTTGATTAGACAAAGTAGCAAGTAATGTGTCGCCACCATCTACAACTAAATCCTTCTCTCCATTAATCTTAATTGTAATTTTACCACTAGGAGCCAATTTTGATTTAACAAATAATAAAAGACCAACTAAAGTAAATATAACAAGAAGAAATACAACTATACTACTTAATAGTGTTTCAACAACCGGTATTGTATTTAATAATATCATAATATATTATTCTAACTTATAATTTAATTCCCATAAAACTCATAAAAGCTATACCCATTAATCCAGTAATTATATAAGTAATTCCTAAACCTCTAAGAGCTGGAGGAACATTTGAATAACGAATCTTTTCTCTAATAGCCGCTATACCCACAATTGCTAAAAACCAACCTACTCCAGAACCTAGTCCAAATACTGTAGCTTCTATTATATTCGCATAATCTCGTTCCTGCATAAACAATGAACCTCCTAAAATCGCACAATTTACTGCAATAAGAGGCAAGAAAATACCCAGTGAACTATATAATGCAGGAGAAAATTTTTCAATAACCATTTCCACTAATTGAACCATAGAAGCAATTACTGCTATAAACATAATAAATGAAAGAAAAGACAAATCAACATTTATAAAATCATCCGAAATCCATTTTGCTAATGCTCCTTCTCTCAACACAAATTTTTCTAACAAATAATTAAATGGAATTGTAATACCTAAAACAAAAATAACAGCCGCGCCCATTCCAACAGACGTTTTAACTGTTTTAGAAATTGCTAAATATGAACACATACCTAAAAAATAGGCAAAAACCATATTATCAATAAATATCGACTTAATAAATATATTTGCTAAATCTTGCATATAATTAATTATTTTCTATTAGCTTACTATTTCTAGATCTTTGCCACCAAATTAAAACGCCTACAGTAACTAAAGCCATCGGAGGTAAAATCATCATACCATTATTCTCATAACCCCAATTATAAAGACCTAATTTTTCTAAAACAGGATATCCATATAAAGTTCCTGCTCCTAAGAGCTCACGAAAGAAAGCAACAACTATTAAAATTATTCCATATCCGAAAGAGTTACCTAAACCATCAAGAAAAGCTTTTCCAGGTGTATTTGCCATCGCAAATGCTTCTAATCTTCCACAAATAATACAGTTTGTGATAATTAACCCAACAAACACTGACAATTCTTTACTAACATCATACACAAATGCCTTCAACACTTGATCAACTAAAATTACAAGTGTAGCAATTACCACAAGAAAAACGATAATTCGTATTCTTGATGGAATCATTTTCCTCATTAATGACACTACAACATTAGCAACAGAAAGTACAACTAAAACAGATAATGCCATTACAACTGCGGGTTTTAATTGTACAGTTATAGCTAATGCAGAACAAATTCCTAGAACCTGTACTGTAATTGGATTATTATCATCCAATGGATCACTTAGTAGTTTTCTATTCTTTTTAGAAAATATAGAATTATTACTCATAAATTATAGTATTAATTGAATCGTTAATGATAGCTAATGAATCTATCTGAAAAAATACTTTATCTACTTCAAAAGCTTTTTTCCTTTCTAAAATATATGGCATATACATAGTCAGTCTTTCATAAAGCATATCTGATACGCCATCAGAAGTTATAGTGCCTCCAGAAATACCATCTACAGCATGGTAATCATCTGCAGGAGCACCACCTTTTACAACTTTAATTGATCTAAAGTCCACCTCTGCAAATATTTTTTTACCCTCAAACTGTTTCTGAAATATTTCATATTGATTGATTTCGGCTCCAAGACCAGGTGTCTCAGATTTGTGGTCAAAGACAGCCCCAAATACAGTGTTCAAATCTTCTTCTAAAGCAATAAAACCCCAAATTGGCCCCCATAAACCCTTACCTCTAAGAGGGATGATATATTGCTGAAAACCATCAATATTACTAATAAATAAAGGTAATGATTGTTTGTCTTTATCTTTTTTCAATTCTTTATGTAAATCTATTTCAAATGCAAGACCCTCTATTTCTTCACCCTTATAGTTCAAGACTAACTCTTCTTTAATGTATTTAACGTATTCTTCCGCCGCTTTATCTCTTTCAATATTTATACCAATTGAACTTAGAATATTTTGTTGTTTTTCTAATTCTATGTTTGTGTCCTGAAAAGGTTTCAATTCAATAGCGGCATACGAAAGTAATGCAGCAACAATAAAAACCATAATTGTTGCAAAAACAAAAGTGTAAGAATTACTATCAACATTCATAATTTATGATTTTAATCTATCTAATCTTCTTTTAATATTTGCACCAACTATATAATGATCAATAAGTGGTGCAAAAACATTCATAAGTAATATAGCTAACATCATTCCTTCTGGATAAGCAGGATTAAAAACTCTAATAACAATAGCAAAAAATCCAACTAATAATCCATAAATAATTTTTCCTTTATTAGTCTGAGTGGCGGTAACAGGATCAGTAGTCATAAATACAGCTCCAAATGCAAATCCGCCAATAATTAAATGTATATGAGCAGGTGTAGTCATCAGTGCATTAGCTCCCCATAAATTAAATAAAAGTGCTGTTAAATAACCACCGATAAAAGTAAACAAAATAATGCGCAAGCTTCCTACACCACTAAAAATTAATATCAGTGCACCAATTAAAATAGCTAAAAATGATGTTTCTCCAACAGAACCTGGAATAAACCCAAAAAATGCTTCAGACGCATTCCAAAGAAAAGTTTCACCCCAAGGAGTGGTATTTGCAGCAAGTGCTCCTAAAATTGTTTCTCCTGAATAACCATCAACTCCAGAATCTGCTAATTTTTTAGCTCCAGCAATCCAAACTTTATCTCCAGACATCCAACTAGGATAAGCAAAAAACAAAAATGCCCTGGCAGTAAGAGCAGGATTTAGTATGTTCATTCCTGTACCTCCAAACACCTCTTTTCCTATAACAACTGCAAAAATTACTGAAACTGCTAACATCCATAAAGGAACATCGATAGGCATTATTAAAGGAATCAACATTCCTGTAACAAGATAGCCCTCATTAACGGAATGCCCTCTCGAAATCGCAAAAGCAAATTCAACTGACAAACCAACGCCATAAGAAACAATTAACAAAGGCATGAACTTCCAAAAACCAAAAAAAAGATTTTTAAAAAAATCTGTATCTTCAGAAATAGCATTATAATACTGATCACCCAAATTCCACATTCCAAAAATTATACATGGTATTAATGAAATAACTACAAAAGCCATAGTTCTTTTAAGATCAATTGCATCTCGAATATGAGAGCCTGAATGAGTTATGTGATCAGGAACGAATAGAAATGTTTCAAAAGCATCATATGCTGGATACATATTCTCTAACCTACCTCCCTTTAAAAAATGTGGCTTAACAGACTCTAAAAGATTTTTAAATAATTTCATACTTAGCTATTTTCTTTTCTGACTAAATCCAAACCATGCCTAATAATTGATTGCACCTCAACTTTAGAAGTACAAACAAATTCACAAAGAGCAAAATCTTCTGGCGATACTTCATAAATACCCAATTGTTCCATTAATTCAATATCCTCAATCATGATAGCTTTAATTAACTGTAGTGGAAAAATATCCATAGGAAGAACTTTCTCATATACACCACTAACAACATATGCTCTTTCCTCACCATGCATATTTGAATCTATTATAAATTTCTTATTAGGATTTAGCCAAGAAAAAAATGTCTTGGAGAAAGAAAATTTGTGAAATCCTGGAAGTATCCAGCCCAAAAATTCCTGCTTATTTCCCTCTGGTATAACAGTTAGTGTCGTATTATAAAAACCAAGATTACCATCTATTCCTATTCTAGTTCCAGTTAAAACATCACCTGAAATAACTCTATTATCTCCATCTTTTATATTATTAGAAAGCAAATTAGTAACTGATACTCCAGCAATAACTCTATAATATCTTGGTTTAATTACTTGAGATCCTGCTAAGGCTATAATTCTTGAAACATCATACTTTCCTTCAATAAATAATCTAGCAATAGAGATCACATCTTGTGGCTCTAAGTACCAAATAACATCACCCTTATTTATAGGGTCAATATGATGAATCTGAACACCTACATTACCATATGGATGAGATCCTGTTATGTGATTAACTTGAACTCCTTTTGCATTGATAAAAAGTTTTGAAGGGTTATTATTTGCATCAATATTAAGGTGTGTTTTTCCTTTAGTTAATTTAACAATATAATCTAAACCTTTTTGAAAAAGCTCCTCCATTCCATATAAAGCAAATTCATTATCAATAGATAACGGGGACGATTTAAAAGTGGAAATAAAAATAGATTTTGGAATATCTTTAGGAGAAGCAACTATATCATAGGGTTTCTGCCTAATGAATGGCCATACACCTCCCTTTAGCATTCTATCAATAATCTCTTCTCGTGACAACTCTTTAGCAGATGATTTAGGAAAACTTTCATACTTAATTTCATCATCGGAATTAACAATCACTTCAAGTATCCTTCTTTTATTTCCTCTAACAATATCTATAACCTCTCCACTTACTGGACTACAATACATAACTCTATCATTATATTTATCGAAAAATAATGGAGAACCTGCATTCACCCTATCACCAACCTTGACAAGTAATTTCGGTGTCAAAGCATGAAAATCTGTAGGTTTCAAAACATATTTTTTAAATATTTGCTCTGGCTTTAACGAAGCATATACTTTATCAGCACTTCCTGATAAATTAATATTTAACCCCTTTTTTAAGCGTATTTCTTTAGACACCTTTTAAAATTAGATTTTTCGCCTGCAAAAATATAAATTTGCAATTAAATTATACCTATTTATTGCATAATAAAAAATGAAATTTAACAACATATTAACAATTGGTTTTAGTGCTTTGTTTATTTACTCATGTAACAGCACAAAAATAAAATTTAAAGAAAATGATGCTGAAATCAGTAAAAATTATTTAGAAACAACAAAAAATAACAAAGATATTATTTATACAGACCAAACTTTTAACCCAAACATAAAAACTGTACTATGTCATCATTCAAACAATCAACTATCTTTAGCTATCATCAATCTAAATAGTCACAACAAACTTCAAATTAGCTTTGATGATCTAAATGAAAACAGAAAAGACTATTTCTATACAATTATTCATTGTAACGCAAACTGGACTAAAAGTGATCTAATGCAAAATGAATATATAGAAGGATTCACTGAAGAGAAAATTATCAATTACGAATTTTCTTTTAATACCATACAAAAATATACACACTATCAATTTGAGTTCCCATCAATAAATATGAAGCCTTTATTATCAGGAAATTATATTTTCAAAATCTATGATAACAATGGAAATGATATTATATATAAACGCTTTATGATAATTGATACACAATTACAAATAGATGCTAAAATAAGAAGAGCAACACTTGTCAGAGACAGAAAATACAAACATGAGATTGACTTCATTATTAAACATCCCAATTTAATAATACCCGACCCATTTAAAGACATCAAAGTTCAAATTAAACAAAACAATATGGACTATAATTCTGTAACTGATTTGACACCAAAATTTATAAAAAATGGTGAGCTAGTATACGATTATGAATATGAAAATACATTTTGGGGTAATAACGAATTTCGACATTTTGACTTTAAAAGCCTGCGCTATAAATCAGAAAAAATAAAAACTATTAATTTTGATAGCACTAACAATCATGTATATCTATTTAATGACAAAAAGAGGCCTTTTGACAACTATTCTATTAATGCAGATATTAATGGAAAGTTTATTATTGAATCACAAGAAGCATGGCAATCTAGTTACGAAGCTGACTATGCTTTTGTACATTTTACTTTACCCTCAGATATTATTAATTATGGGGAATTATATGTTTTTGGAAAGTTTTGTGATTGGCAACTTAAAAATGATTTTAAACTAGAATATAATAGAAATAAGCAACAATATGAGGCAAGTGTTTACTTAAAACAAGGATACTACAATTATCATTATGTTTTAAATGACAATAACACAAACAGTATAGATATCAAATCTATTGAAGGGACACACTACCAAACGCGCAATGATTATTATATATATATATATACTTACGTGGTGTTGGAGACAGATATGATAAACTTGTAGGATTTACAAAAAATTCTTCAAAAGAATTATTTTAAAATAGCAGATTAGCAACTAGTCTTTAAAACCAAAGAAAATTATTTTCTATTATTCTTAATAAATTGCTTAACCTTTTTCTTATTTAACTCTTGACCAGCATATTTATTAAGTAGATCAAATACATCTTCCATAGTAATATCTCCATCATCTAACGCCGCCAATATAATCTTTTTTGTGTTTTTCTTAAGACTAGGGTGGTTTTTTATAATCTCCTCATCATCAGGTAATGATTTCTGATTTAATTGACTAGTATTCAATTCAACAACTGATTGCTCAATAGCTAGCTCATTACCATCTAAATCATCAACAACTAACCCTTCAGAACCTGGTTTCTCAACAGCTAAATCCTCAATAACTTCGGAGGCTTGTGTGATAGAATTTACAACCTCCTCAACAGCTAAATCCTCAATAACTTCGGAGGCTTGTGTGATAGAATTTACAACCTCCTCAACAGCTAAATC
>MDTB01041876.1_pt1 | contig 31866 bp, 27 predicted proteins | sample 811161 | NCBI WGS metagenome assembly MDTB01 (sample SAMN05326650, study PRJNA326480) | marine metagenome | isolation source: seawater | place: Mediterranean Sea | collected 2009 | reverse complement strand
TCTCATGATTATATGAGAATGAATTTAGATAACTGTATTAATTGTGGAAGATGTGTAAGAGCTTGTGATGAAATTCAAGGCTCATTTGTTTTAACAATGAGTGGTAGAGGTTTTGAATCTAAAATTACAACAGATAATGATATGTTGTTTGGTGACTCTTCGTGTGTATCTTGTGGAGCTTGTGCACATACTTGCCCTACTGATGCGATTTCAGACGTATTTCAATCAAAATCTGTTGCTGTGGATGAAAAAGTAAGAACTACATGTTCTTATTGTGGAGTTGGCTGTAATTTAGAAGCGTCTATTAAAAATAACAAAGTTGTAGCAATAGACACTCCTAAAGAAACTGAAGTTAATGCTGGACATACTTGTATTAAAGGTAGATATGCTTTTGGTTTTTATGATCATCCAGACAGACTAAAAACTCCATTAATTAAAAGAAAAGGAAAGTTTGAAGAAGCTTCTTGGGATGAGGCATATGACTTTATTAAAAAAGAATTAAATAGAATTACTAAAGCAAACGGACCAGATTCAGTTGCAGGTATTTCTTCAGCTAGATGTACCAATGAAGAAAACTATATTTTTCAAAAAATGATTAGAGCTGTAATTGGAACTAATAATATAGATTGTTGTGCAAGAATATGTCACTCTCCTACTGCCTGGGGAATGCAACAAACATTTGGCACTGGAGCAGCTACAAATTCTACAGAAGATATTTATCATGCAGATTTATTTTTGGTTATTGGAGCAAATCCAACAAATGCTCACCCAGTAACAGGAGCTAAAATAAAACAACAAGTAATGAAAGGTAAAAAACTAATTGTATTAGATCCTATTACAACTGAGCTAGCTAAACTTGCTGATTATCATATTAAACTTAGACCTGGAACAAATGTAGCAATATTGAATATGATGTTACATTTTATTATAAAATCTAAACTTTACGATAAGGACTTTGTTAGAGATAGAACTGAAGGATTTGATAACTTTATTAAAGAAATTGAGAGACAAGATGTTGATCAATTAGCTAAAGTTGCAGGAGTAGATAAACAAATGGTTAAAGAAGCTGCTATCGCTTATGCTACTGCAAAAAACTCTATGGAGTTTCATGGTTTAGGAGTTACCGAACAAGAACAAGGTTCTAAAACTGTAATGCTAATTGCTGATCTTGCAATGATAACTGGAAACATAGGCAGAAAAGGAGTTGGAGTAAATCCTTTAAGAGGACAAAATAATGTTCAAGGTGCTGCTGACATGGGCTGTCAACCTCACCAAGGGGCTGGGTATTTTGAAGTTTCAGATCAAAAAAATCAAAATTTTTATACTGAAAAATATGGAGTAATTCATCCAACAAAAGCTGGATTAAAAATTCCACAAATGTTCGATGGGGCAATTAAAAAAGATGTTAAAGCTGTTTGGATCATTGGAGAAGATATTGTTCAAACAGACCCTAATAGCGCTCATGTTGTGGACGCTATGAATTCACTTGAGCTATTAGTTGTTCAAGAAATTTTTATGAGTGAAACAGCAAAACTTGCCACAGTAGTGTTGCCAGGAACTACGTTCCTAGAAAAAGATGGTACTTTTACAAATACAGAAAGAAGAATTCAAAGAGTTAATAGAGCAGTTCCTCCTTTGCCAGGAACCAAACCAGACGGAGTTATTGTAACTGATATGATGCAAAAATTAGGTTTTGATCAACCAGATTATGACGCTGATCAAGTTCTCTCTGAAATTGCAGATGTTGTTCCTTTTTTTAAAGGAGTAACTAGAGAAAGACTTGGTAAACTTGGCTTGCAATGGCCTGTACAAGAAGATGGCAAAGACACTCAAATTTTACACCAAGAAACTTTTAAACTTGGGAAAGGTAGACTTAAAAATTTTGATTGGAAAGAGTCAACTGAAATTAAAACTAATAAAAAAGATTACCCTTTGATCTTAACAACTAGTAGAGTTCTTCAACATTATAATGCCGCAACTATGACGAGAAGAACTAGTAATATAAATATTGTCTCTGAAGATTTATTATTAATACATCCCAAAGATGCTAAGAAAAGAGATTTAAATACTGGTGATATTGGAAGATTATATTCAGGTAGAGGTGAAGTAGCATTAAAAGTAGAAGTTTCAGATAAAGTTAAAGAAGGAATTGTATTCACAACTTTTCATTTTCCAGAGCATATGGTTAATATGGTAACTGGACATGGCAAAGATGAGGAAACAATGTGTGCAGAATATAAAGTTTCATCAGTTGAAGTTCAAAAAATTTCTAATCAATTTAAAACTGAAATAATGTTAGAAGATAATGAAGCAGAAGTTACTTCTGTCTAATTATAAAACATATGGTTCAGGTCTAGCATTATTCTCTAGCACCCTTTCAACTGCAAAATCACTAATATCAATTGTTTGATAAGAACCAGTTGTAATTAATTCGGTTAATGCCCTACCTATTCCTGGAGCTTGCATTAATCCTCTGCCAGTAAAACCAGAAGCCATATAAACATTTTCATATTTTGGGTGTTTTCCTACAACTGCATTGTTATCTAGTTTATTACAATCATAATACCCTGCCCAGCCACCTGTTAGTTTTAGCTCTTCAAACGCTGGTATTCTTTGTGCAAGAGCTGGCCATACTAATTCCTCAAAGTCATTCCAAGTAGGTTCCAAATCTTTAGCGTCAAAAACAGAATTAGGTGAACCAGCTAAATATTCTTTACCTTCCGGCCTCCAATAGACACCTGTGGTTAAATCTCCTATTAAAGGCATTTCAGGAATATGTTTAGGGCATTTAACTCTGAACACAGTATGTTTTTGAGGAACTACTGGTATATCATTCAGTATTTTCTTAGTCCAACATCCAGCTGCTGAAATAATAGTTTTGGCATTTATCTCTAAAATATTTTTTACTTCCCCTTTAATAAATTCCGCTCCTAACTCAATAGCTTTACTCTTAAGGGCACTATGAAACATAAAAGGATCTATCCAACCTTCACTTTCATTATCAGTAAATGTTGCCGTTTCAATTCCATCCGAATTAATGTAAGAAAAAAATTTTGATAATTCTGAGCCTTTAATATTTTTTGTTCCAGCTTCACATTTTTTATGGTTTTCTAATGCTTTATATTGTTCTTCAGCATGTTCTGGTCCAAACAATAGTAAATATCCATTAGGAACCATACTTGCCGTAGGGTTAGGGTTTTTTTTAGTTTTTAATAGTTCTGGTATCTGAAAAATAAATTCCCTAGCAAATTTACCTAATAATATATTTTCTTTTTGAAAAAACTGTCTTCTAAAGCCTCCCAACGAAAGAGGGAATGATGCTTCTTTATATGTTGGGTCTCTTTCAATAACTTTAACTTTTCTGCCTTCTTTAGATAAAAAATAGGCTGTTGCTGTTCCTATAATACCACCGCCAATTATTACTACATCATCCATATAGTTTCATTAATGCTAAAAATACTATCAAATTTTAATTAAGAATAAAAATATAAAAATTTAGTAGAAATGCAAAACCTAGCCATATTAGATATGGGATCATTAAAAATGAACTTAATTTATTAATTGGATAATACAACTTAATTAACCATAAAACTAAAATAATGATCAAAGCAATTATTACTAAAGATATAAATATTTGATGCAAAGCGAAAAAAAATAAACTCCAGCTTCCATTGACTAATAAATGAATAAAATAAATATATATAATCTTTTCAGATCGTTTAGGACTAATCCAAATTAACCAAATTGAAAAAGCCATTAGCAAATATAAAGTTATCCAAACTGGTGCAAAAATCCATTCTGGAGGATTAAAGGTTGGCTTTACAAGAGTTGAAAACCATGGCTCTTTATATAGTGATGTAACCAAGCCACCCCAGGCAGAAGCTCCAAATGCTAAAAAACAAAAAATTAAAAGAGAGGGAATTTTTTTAATCATATTAAAATTAGTTAATTTGATTGTATTACAATCACCTGATTAAAGCTAATATTGTTTAGAATCTATACACATCTTGTCGCAGTTTTTTATTACATTTTTAATACAAAATGTTTAAATTAAGTATATGAAAAAAAAAACACCTAAGAATGAGTCAATATCAACAGGTTTTGCAAGAAAATATATATTTTATTATTATGCTATATTTTGGATAATTTTAATTCTAACACTTATATTTAAATGAATAAAAAAATTTGGATAACAGGTGCTAGTAGTGGTATCGGTAGAGCTCTTGCTATAAAATTTGCAAATGAAGGTTGGTTAGTAGCAGCATCTGCAAGACGTGAAAATTTACTACATGAATTAAACCGAGAAAATGAAAACATACATCCCTTTCCTTTAGATGTTACAAATATTGAACAATGTAAAACTGTTTTTAAAACTATCATTGAAAAATTTAAAAATATTGAAATTTCTGTATTTAGTACTGGAATACATGATCCAAAATCTGAAAAAGAATTTAATTTAGAAAAAATTAGAAAGATTATGGAAGTAAATTATTTTGGTACCATGAATTCTATTAACTCTGTTTATGATTATTATAAAGATAAAAAAGGTGGACAAATATCCATCGTTTCATCAGTTGCTGGATACAGAGGCCTGCCTGCTGCAGGTGCTTATTGTGCCTCAAAATCTGCTCTAACAAGTTTTGCAGAAAGTCTACATTTTGAAATGAAAAGAAAAAATGTAAGAATTACTCTAATAAGTCCAGGTTTTATTAAAACACCCATGACAGATCAAAATGATTTTCCTATGCCGATGATAAAATCTCCTGAATTTGCTGCTGAGCAAATCTATATAGGTTTAGTTAAGAAAAAAAGTTTTGAGATTCACTTTCCAAAAATATTTACATACTTTTTAAAATTTTTAAGAATATTACCTAGTAGTATTTATTTTAAATTTGTTGACAGGGGTATGAAAAAAATAAACTACTAATCTTTAACAAACATAACTGTTAGTTCAGCAACTTTAATTCCAAACTTAGTCAAGGTAGCTCTATTAATTGCAACCTTTTCATCTTGTTTAAATATCCAGTCATCAAAAGTAATTTTCATTTCTTTGCCTTTTACAGGAACTAATAATACATATTCAAATTTAAAAGCTGGTCCATAAGAATATCCTATTGCTTTACCCACAACATCTCCAGCTGTTCCTTCATAATTATTTTCATCAATCTTATTAATTTTCCACTCTCTATTTTGAACTTCACCATCGTTCCAATTAAATTTTTCTTTTAAAATTAATTGCTTTCCATCCCATGATCCATTCAAATCAGCAGAAAATTGCCTTATTACTTTCCCAGATCTATTTTGTAATATTCCCCAAGCTTTTACATTTCCTGATAAATAATCCTCGATAATTAATCTGGGCTTTTGATCTTTAAAATCTATTGGTTTCATATTATTACCTGAACAGTTAGTTAATAAAATTGCAATTAGTAGAGTAAATATAATTTTCATTCAAATCTATTTTTTAAACAAAGAAAACTGAATCAAATCTATATTTTTAGATTTAAACCCTGCTTCACAGTAAGATAGGTAAAAATCCCACATATTTTTAAAACTTAAATTAAACCCTTGTCTTGATATTTGATCCCATGAATTTAAAAAACTTTTTCTCCATTGTTTTAAAGTATTTGAATAATGCTGACCATATAATTTATGATCATTAATTTCTAATCCTGTTTGTAAAGAGATTTTTTGTAATGCTTTTATTGAAGGCAAAAAACCACCTGGAAAAATAAACTTTTGTATAAAATCTTCTCTAATTTTATAACGGTCATATAGATTATCATTAATAATGATTGATTGGATTGCTGCTTTACCGCCAGGCACTAAATGTTTTTTTATTGTTTTAAAATATTGATTTAAATATTTTTCACCCACTGCTTCTATCATTTCAATTGAAACGATACTGTCATATTGTTTTGTTAAATCTCTATAATCTAACATGTAGACATTTACCTTTTTGTTAAGTCCCTGTCTTCTAATTTTTTCTTTTGTAAACTCGAATTGTTTTTTTGAAATTGTAATGCAATCTAATTTAATTTCATAATTTTTAGCTAATTGTTCCGCGAACCCTCCCCAACCACAACCTATTTCTAATATATTGTCACCTTTTTTTGGTTTAATTAAATCTATTAATTTATTGTATTTGTTTATTTGTGCTTTTTCTAAACTTTCATTTGAAGTGTTAAATATACCGCAAGAGTATGTAAGACTTTGATCGAGCCATTTTGAAAAAAATTCATTTCCTAGATCATAGTGAGAAGTTATATTTTTTTTGCTTCTTTGTTTTGTGTTTGAAAAAAAATTATTGTTTAAAAACCTTTTAATAAAGGGAATGCTCAATAGGCCTGAAAATCTATAAGTAATATTAATATTTTTGGCACATAATTCTATTAATGCTGGCAAGTCATCTGTCTCAAAATCATTATTAATATAACTTTCTCCTAATCCACTACTGGCTTTTCTAAGCAATCTTAATGAAAAATTAGGATCATTAATTTTTATTTTAGCTTTTAAATAACTGTTTTCATCACCAAAAAAATGATCTTTTCCATTGTGATTAGTCAGTTTTAAGTAACCATGTTTAATTTTCTTTAAATGCCAAAAAATAAACTGGTCACATAATATGTTTAGGCTAAAATTCATTAGTTTTCTAAAGATAAAGTGTCATTCTTTTTAATTTTATGTACAACTACTTTAACACCTTTAATCCACAATCTAGCTGCTTCAAAGTGTATCGCCATAATAACCTTAAATGACATAAATGGATTTTTAAGAAATTGATATAACAAATTTTGACTGTTTAACTGAATTTTTTTTCCTGATTGACTTGCGATTAATAAAATTCCACTCATATCACTTTGCTTAATTAATACATTCAAATTTTTTCCTGGGTTTGACAATCTAAAGTTGTAAAAGGTCTTCATTTTAATAAAAGGAGAAACATAAAATTTTTTTTTACAACTATGTTTAGCTAAATATGATGGTTTATTAATTTTAAATATATATGTATGTTGCTCATTAAAAGTATTTTTTACCTCGTAAAGAATTGCTTTTAATCTTCCTTTCTTGTTAAAACAATAAAAAATACTTAGCGGATTAAAAACATAACCAAAAAATCTTGGGTAACATAATAATTTAATTTTTCCATCATTTATGTCTATTTTTGATTTCTTTAATTTTTTTTTAACCCAATCAAGCAAATTTTTTCCATCACGTCCTCCATGATCTACATCATAAAAACTTAAGATATTAAACTTATTATAAGAAAAAAAATTAACTTTTTTTTCTAAATCTTTAAGTTCTTTTAAGTCAATCATTAAAGAAAAGGTTTTATATTTAAAAAAATGTTTTTTTGGTTTAAATCTTTTGTGAATCACGTTGCATGAATAAATACAAGAGGAAAATTTTTTCATAAAAGTTTCGAAATTTTAATTGCTGATTTTAATCCATCTTCGTGAAATCCATAACCAAAATAACTTCCACAGAACCAGCTATTATTAACTCCTTGTAGTTCCATTAATTGATTTTGAGTATCGAAAGTTCTGTTATTATAAATTGGATGAGTAAAATCAATTTTTTTTATAATTTTAGATTTATCAATATCTATAATAGGGTTTAATGTAAGAAAATAGTTTTTTTTAGTCTTTAAATTTTGTAATTTATTTAACCAATAAGTAAGGCAGCTTTTTTCAGGCTGATCTTTGTCTAAAATAGAGTTCCAGCTTGACCAAAGATTTTTTTTATTAGGCATCAACTTAACGTCACTATGAAGATAAGCAATACTTTTTTTATATTGAAAAATACTTAAAAAATTTTTTTCATTATCAGTTGGATCATCAATAATCTTTAACGTTTGATCTGCGTGTGTAGCAAAAATCACATGATCATATTCAAAATACTCATTTGATTCTCCATAATACAATCTTGCACTATTGTTTTTTCTAGACACTTTTTTAATTTCATAATTTTTAAAATGTTCACCACTTATTGTATCCAAAATTTTATTAACATAGACTTTGCTTCTACCACTACATGTATACCATTGAGGTCTATTCTTTATCTTAAATAGACCGTGATTCTTAAAAAAAATTAAAAATAACTTCAAAGGCATTTCTTTAGCTAATTTTAAAGGCATTGACCAAATAGCTGCAACCATAGGAATGATATGATAATCAATAAAATACTTAGTCATTTTCTTTGATTTCAAAAATTCTCCAAGTGTTTGATCTTCATAATTTTTTATATCAAGCTTATTTGCTTCATTATAGAAAGTTATAATTTCGTATATCATTCTTAGAAAATTAAAATTTAAAATATTAAATTTGTTTGAAAACAATCCTGTAAAACCATTCCCTGAGTATTCTAAGTTTGAATTTTTTAACGAAACTGAAAATGACATATTACTTTTTTCATATGGTACTTTTAACTCGTCAAAAAAATTTAATAAGTTTGGATAAGTAAGTTTATTAAAAACAATAAAACCTAAATCTAATGAAATTAGTTTTTTTGAATTTTCTTCAGAAACTTCTGTTGTATAAGAATGACCTCCAAAACGATCCTCTTTTTCAAATAAATCTACTTTATGATTTTTTGATAAAAAATATGCCGAACTAAGCCCGGATATGCCTGATCCGATAATAGCAATTCTCATAAATATTTTTTTTTAAGCAGCTGTGTCTTTATACTCGTCCATAGAAGGACAAGAGCAAAAAAGATTTTTATCACCATAAACATTATCAACCCTAGCAACTGGAGGCCAATACTTATACAATTTTAAAGTCGCAGAAGGATATGCAGCTACTTCTCTCTCGTAGTTATGTTTCCATTCATTAGCAGTTAATTCTACATGAGTGTGAGGAGCATTTTTTAATGGATTATCAATTTTGTCAAACTTTCCATTTTTAATTTTATTTATCTCTCCTTTGATTTTTATTAAAGTATCACAAAAACGTTTGATTTCTTTTAAACTTTCACTTTCAGTAGGTTCTATCATCATAGTTCCAGGAACAGGCCAAGACATAGTCGGAGCATGAAAACCAAAATCGATCAATCTTTTTGCAATATCTTCTTCAGTCACCCCAGTTTCAGCTTTAATTTTTCTAATATCAATAATGCACTCATGAGCTACATTTCCATTTTTACCTTTATATAAAATTGGGTAATGGTCTTTAAGAGTATGAGCTATATAGTTTGCATTTAAGATTGCATTTTGAGTAGCAAGTTTCAAACCTTCTGACCCCATCATCTTTATATACATCCATGATATAGATAATATACTTGAACTCCCCCAAGGGGCAGCTGAAACGGCTCCTATACCAGTTGCAGGCCCACAATCATTAATTATAGAATGAGTAGGTAAATAAATTTCTAAATGTTTTTTACAAGCTATAGGACCCATTCCAGGTCCACCACCACCATGAGGAATACAAAAAGTTTTATGTAAATTAATATGACACACGTCGGGACCAAAATTTCCAGGTTTAGCTATACCTACTAATGCATTTAAATTTGCTCCATCCATATAAACTTGACCACCATGTTTATGAATTAAGTCACAGATATTAATTATTTCTTCCTCAAAGACTCCATGTGTTGATGGGTAAGTAACCATTAATGCCGCTAAATTATCTGAATGTGTTTCTGCTTTTTTCTTTAAATCTTCATAATCTACATTTCCATAATGATCACAGTTAACAACGACCACTTTCATGCCTACCATTTGAGCGCTAGCTGGATTAGTTCCATGAGCTGAACTAGGTATTAAACAAACATTTCTATTTTTTTGACCATTTTTTTCATGAAATTTTCTAATTACCATTAATCCAGCAAATTCTCCTTGCGCCCCTGCGTTTGGTTGTAAAGACACACCAGAAAAACCAGTTATTGATCTCAACCAATTTTTTAAATCCGTAAATAATTCTCTAAAACCATCCATTTGTTCAACAGGAGAAAATGGGTGAGGTTGTGAAAATTCTTTCCATGTTACTGGGATCATTTCAGAAACTGAATTTAGTTTCATGGTACATGATCCAAGTGCTATCATAGATCTATTTAATGCAATATCAGAATCTTCTAATCTTTTTAAATATCTAAGCATTTCAGTTTCTGAGTGATAGCTATTAAAAACTGGGTGATTTAAAAAAGTTGAGGTTCTTAATAAATTTTTTGGCAAGTTAGATAAACTTTTATTCATCGTTTCTTTAATTGTTTCTGAACAATTAAAAATTTTTAACAGCTGATTAACTCTATAAAGATTTTTTCTTTCATCAAATGAAACAGCTAACATTTCAGAATTTACCTTTCTGATATTTACTTGTTGATCAAGAGCATTTTGATAAATCTTATCCGTTTTATCTAATGTCTTTACAGTAACGGTATCAAAAAAATAATCTGAATAAAGTTCATAACCAGATTGTTTTAATTTATCTGCAAAATTTTTTGTTAATTGAGAAACACTTTCAGCTATCTTTTTAATTCCTTTGGGTCCATGGTATATAGCATAAGCAGCTGAAACTATTGCAAGTAAAGCTTGAGCCGTACAAATATTACTTGTGGCCTTATCTCTTCTTATGTGTTGCTCTCTTGTTTGTAAGGCGAGTCTAAAAGCTTTATTACCATTTCTATCAACAGAAACACCAACTATTCTTCCTGGCATTGCTCTTTTGTATTCGTCTTTGGTTGCAAAAAATGCTGCATGTGGTCCTCCATATCCCATCGGAATACCAAAACGTTGTGAGCTTCCCACCGCTATATCAGCTCCTAATTCACTTGGTGTTTTTAATTTAGCAAGAGACAACAGATCACACACTAAAACTGCTTTTCCATTATGCTTATGTATTTTGCTAATAGCTTCACTAGGATCTTTTATATCACCTAAAGTTCCTGGGTATTGTATAATCCCACAAATAATATTTTCATTAATATCTTTATCTTCGCTTCCAACAATTACTTCTAAACCCAAAGGTTCAGCTCTAGTTTTAATAACTTCAATAGTTTGAGGATGACAATTTTTTGAAACAAAAACTTTTTTTGATTCACTTTTGTTTATTCTATAACTTAAACCCATAGCTTCAGCAGCAGCTGTACCTTCATCTAAAAGAGAAGCATTAGCAATATCCATTCCTGTAAAATCTATTATCATTTGCTGAAAATTTAGTAACATTTCAAGTCTTCCTTGAGCAACTTCCGGCTGATAAGGGGTATAAGAAGTATACCAACCTGGGTTTTCTAAAATATTTCTTAAAATTACGTAAGGGGTATAAGTTCCATAATAACCCATTCCAATAAAACTCGAATAAACTTTATTTTTTTTTGAAATATCTTTCAATTTTCTAAGGGCTTTATATTCTGAATTAGGGTCTCCAATACTAAGATCTTCTTTTAATAAAATTTTCTCTGGAACTGTTTTGGTCATTAAGTCACCTAAATTTTTGTAACCCAATTCTTTAAGCATAATTTTTTGCTCTTCTTCAGAAGAACCTATATGCCTTTGAATAAAATCTTTTTGAGCATTTTTTAACATTTAATTAGAACTTTCTTTTGCAAATTTATCATATTCTTCTTTATTCATTAAAGAATCCATTTCTGCTTTATTTTTAATTTTTAACTTAAAAAACCAAGCTTCATTTTCAGGATCAGAATTAATTTTTGATGGATCGTCGACTATAGATTGATTGCACTCAACAACTTCTCCAGAAACAGGTGTATATACATCACTTGCAGCTTTAGTGGACTCAACTACTCCTGCGTTTCCATCTTTTACAACAGAAGTTCCTTTTTCAGGAAGTTCTACAAAAACAATATCACCTAACATCTCTGTTGCATGCTTAGTAATTCCTATTGTTGCTGTTTCACCTTCTAATTTAATCCACTCATGTTCTTTAGAATATTTAATTTCATTCATTTTATTTACCTCACATAATTTTTTTTATAAAAAGGAAGTTCTGAAACTACAGCTTCATATTTTTTTCCTCTAACTTCCAAAAGGATTTTTTGTTCTGGTTTAGCAAAATCAAATTTTACATAACCCATTGCTATAGAGCTGTTAACGCTTGGACCAAAAGTTCCACTTGTAATTAATCCAATTTCTTCACCTTTGGTAGAAAAAATTTTGGTTCCTTCTCTTGCTATAATTTTTCCACATGGTCTAATTCCAATTCTTAATCTTGATAATTTTCCACTCACATCAAGTTTAATTTTATCAAAGCCTAAAAATCCTCCTTCTTTCATTCTTTTTTTAGATATTGCCCATTTTAAATTTGCTTCAATTGGTGTTGTGGTTTCATTAATATCATGTCCGTAAAGACATAGCCCAGCTTCTAACCTCAAAGTATCTCTTGCACCTAATCCAGTTGGTTTAGCGCCATTTAAAATTAATTTTTTTGCAAAATTTTCTACTAAATCATTTGGTATTGAAATTTCAAATCCATCTTCTCCTGTATAGCCAGATCTTGTAATATAAACTTTGGTAGTTTCATAAATAAATTTCTGACCATTCATAAACTTAAGTAAAGACACGCCCTTAATCAGTTTTTCTAAAATTTCAGGCGCTTTTGGCCCTTGCAAAGCAATTAAAGACAAGTCCTTATGCAAAGTTAACTTAAATTTATTATTAAGGCCATCTTTTATAAGTTGAAAATCATTTTTTTTGCAGGCTGCATTAAGAATAAAATTAAACCCTTTTTCTACTTTTGTTATAATTAAGTCATCGTAAATACCGCCATTAATATTAGTAAGAAAAGTATATTTTGATTGATTGTTTCTTATGCTTTTAAAATCTAAAGGAATTATTTTTTCTAAAGCTAAAATTAAATCATCGCCTCCTTCTATTGATAGTTGCCCCATATGCGAAACATCAAACAAACCGGCTTCACTTCTGGTAGTTTTGTGTTCAGCCACTACTCCAGCTGAATACTGTACTGGCATTTCATATCCAGCAAAAGATACAAATTTAGCTCCCAAACTTTTATGATAATTATATAAAATTGTTTTCTGTGTTTCCATAATAACTCTCGTTAACTTGCCCCCTCTGTCCTGGTACCTGAGAGATTTGCTCCTTCGGTGAGACGTACGTCTTCTTTCCAGAGTTATTATGTACGGTCCTTTTTGCCTGAGATTTTCGGTTAAGGTAACTGCTAAACAGTTAGGGAATCCTTAAACTTAATTCCTTCGGCGGTGTGATACTCAACACTCTCTCCCGTTATCTTAATGTCAAATATAACCTTTCATATTGCACATGTCTATCACTTTGTAATTACTACAATTAGTAAATTAAGAGATTTTTTAATAGGTTTTATTTTTTTTCAGTTTTCTGTAATATTAATTAACTTTTTTACTTAAAAAAAATTCAAACAAAATTGCAAAAATAATTATTGATCCACCAATTATTACAGTTATTGGTGGTATCTCATTGATAAATAACCAGGCCCATATAGGACCAAAAACAGCTTCCGTAAGCATCAAAACTCCAACAACTGCAGCTGGTGTTTTTTGAGATCCAATGGTAATAAGTATAAAACCAAAACCTATTTGAAAAAAGCCTGCTAAAAAAGCTAAAAAAAGATCATGAGGTGAAATTAATATTTTTCCTGCAATCACAAAACCAATAAGTGCTGCAAAAAATCCTGCTATAAATTGTGAAGGAACCATATCGATATTTGGATATTTTCTAATTATGATTACCAGTATTGCAAAAGTTATTGGCATTATAAAAGCAACTATATTTCCAAAAAATTCTTGACTTGTTTGAACTGACAAAGAATTTCCAACAATTAACAAAACTCCAGCCATTCCAAGAAGTATTGAAATAAAAGTGATTATATTAATTTTTTCTTTTAAAAATATATATCCAAATAATGCTAAAAAAATTGTTTCAGTTGTAATTATAAAATTTGTATTTGCAACAGTAGTATAATACATCGCAAATACATAGGCTGAAAATCCAATTGACAAAGATAATCCTGCTACAAACCCAGGAATTCCAGCATTATAAAATGATTTAAAAAAATTTTTCTTATAAGTAGCAAGCAAATATAAAGCTACAACAATAGTAAAAAAAAATTGTCTCCAAAAAAGAATTTGCCATAAATTAGCTCCTTCAAAAGATTTTACAATTAATCCTCCAAAACTTAGGCAAATTGCACCTAAACAAATTAAAAGTGTGCCAGGTATTTTTGTTATTAAGGTCAATTTATTTCTTTAATATCTTTTATAATTTCTTTAATTTCTGCAAGATATTCTTTATATAATTCTTCAGCCTCATTCAACTCAATAAGTTTAAACTCTATATTTTCACCTGGTGTTTTTTGAATTAACACGTCATAATCTGCAGATATCACATTAGCTATCTTGGGATACCCACCAATAGTCGGGTGATCAGTTAAAAGTATTATTGGTTGTCCGTCAGCTGGAATTTGTATCGCTCCCTTTGTTATCCCTTCAGATTTTATATTTGTATTAACAATATTGTTTATAGTTTCTCCTTCTAATCTCATTCCCATTCTATCTGTAAGATTTGTAATATTATAACTTTTAGAAAAAAAATCTTTTTTACTTTTTTCTGAAAAATAATCATACTGAAACCCTTTTAAAACTCTAATTATATTTTTAGTTTTAAAACTTACCTTTGAAATGAAATTGTTCTTAATTTTACTATTTTCTTTAATAAATATTTCATTATCTGTGTTTAGTTTTTTTCCTTCATTGGGACCAATCTGTGCTCTAGACAAAGTAGAAATACTATTAAAAAAAGGTTTAACATCAAATCCATTTTCTACTGACAAGTAGCCATAAACTGATTTTTGAGTTGCTATAATATCAATTTGATCTCCTTCCATTAAATCATAGCTTCTATAGCACTCTCCATCAATTTTCTTATCATTTTTAGAATAAATAATTTGAAAATATACATTGCCTGTTATAGCTATTTTTGTATTTCCTTTCATGAGCCTTAATAAAGGTCCCTGATAAGCAAATTCTATAACACCCTCTTGGCTCTTATTTTTAACTAAAGAATTTCCTAAAAAAAAATTTTTATAATCCATGCATCCGCCTGCGGCAATACCTAAATGCTGAAGGCCAAAGCGACCTTCATCCTGATATGTTGTATTAATCCCTGCCCTTAAAACTTTAAAAAAACTTTTATTCATTGTTAAAATTTTCGAATTCATTTTTTGTAATTGCTTTAAATTTCACTGTATCCCCTGGTGATAAAAGACATGGTTTTTTTCCATTTAAATTATCAAAAAGTTTAGTAGGAGTTTTTCCTATAATATTCCAACCTCCTGGACTTTCATGAGGATAAATATTACAAAATTTTTCAACTATACCGACAGACCCAGCTGGAACTTTTACTCTTGGAGTTTCTAAACGATTTAAAAATAATTTAGAATTTAAATCTCCCATAAAAGGATGTCCTGGTGTAAATCCTATCATATATATAAAAAAATTAGTTTTTAGATGTATGTCAATGATTTCATCTTTGTCGATTTTTAATTTTTTTTCTATGCGATCAAAATCTAGTCCAAAATCGTAACATACTGGAATAATCCATTCAGTTGTTTTTTTTGATAAATTTAATTTAGAATAATTAATTGCTTTTAAAAATTTAAAAACTTCAGCTGCATTTGTTTTTCTTAAATCAAAGTTTATTATTAATTTGTTGTACGAAGGTGTGCAATTTAATATACCAACTTCTTTTTCTAGGCTTTTGTCTTTATTAAGATATTGGAATAATTCAATTACTTTAGTATTTATTTCTTTGCTAACTTCTGTGCCAAAATCACAAACTATTCCATTGTCTCCAATATTATTTAGTTTTTTGAACATAAGTTGATATAATAATTACAATTATTTATTAAATAAACAATGTTTTTATAATATGGAAATAAATATTAATTGTGACCTAGGGGAAAGCTCAAAATTTCATTCTACCGAAAATGACCACTTGCTGTTAGAAATTGTAAATACTGCAAATATAGCTTGTGGTTATCATGCTGGAAACAATGAAACGATGAAAAAAACTATTGAAATGTCAAAAAAAAATGAAGTAAGTATAGGTGCTCACCCTTCTTTTAATGATCCCGATAATTTTGGAAGAAAAAGAATTAATTTAAAACCTTTAGAAATAAAAAAATTAATCATTGATCAATATCAAGCTCTTCAAAATATAGCTGAAAAATTTAATGAAAAAGTTACACATATTAAGCCTCATGGAGCTTTAAATAATATGGCTTGTGAGGATCTCGAGCTAGCTACTACACTTGCAAGTGTAATTAATGAAATTGATAAAGACCTTATCTATCTTGTGCCAACTGGTTCAAAAATGGAAATAGCTGCAAAAAAATTTAACATGAAAATTGCTTGTGAAATATTTGCAGATAGAAACTATGAAGATAATGGTAACTTGATATCAAGGTCAAAACCAAACGCATTAATTATAGATCCAGAAATTGCAAAAAATCATGTATTGAATATGGTTAAAAATCAGTCTTTAAACTGTTTGTCTGGAAAAAAAATTCCTTGTGAAATAGATTCAGTTTGTATTCATGGTGACAATAAAAGTTCTCTTAATACTGCACGTGTCATTAAGGACAGTTTAAAAAAAAATGGTATAATGTTAAAATCATTAAATAAAATGAATAAATTTATATAATAATGATTAAAAAACATTTCATCGTCATTTTGATTAGTCTAATTTTGACAAACATAAGCTATGCTGCTAGCTCAGGTTCAGGAGATGGAAATCAAATAAAGATAGATAATTTTAAAAAAGGAGCTTCTTTAATTAAACAAGCAAAAAAATATGAAAAAAAACAAAATATTAAAAAAGCTAAAAAAAAATTTAATAAAGCGCTAAAATATTTCCAAAAAGCTAATAAAGAAAAACCAAATCAACCTGATACACTTAATTATTTAGGTTTTGCTTCAAGAAAAATTGGTAATTTTGACGTTGCAGAAGAATATTATCTTAAAGGATTATCTTTAGATCCAAATCATGTAGGAATAAATGAATATTTAGGAGAATTATATTTAGAAACAAACAGGATAGACAAAGCTAAAGAAAGACTTGTGGTTTTAGAAGACTGCAAGTGTGAAGAATATAATATATTAAAAAGTTCTATTGAACTTGGAAGTTCAAAATATTAAATATTTAATTTTCTATTTTAATAAAATCATCATTTAAAGAATCATAAAATCTGTAAGAATTGATTTTAATATTTTTTTTATCCACTCTTAAGGTAGTAGTTCTTGGAAATTTATTTATGAATGTCCAATATCTAGGCAAGTATAATTTAGAAAATTCCTTTTTATAACTATTTATGAGTTCTTTAATTTTTATTTTTTTAATTTTTGGAACTAAAAATGCAGCAATTTCATTCTCTCCTATCTCTGCTTTAACGCCCAAAATTGCACTTTCTGAAATATTTTTATTTTTGTTTAAAGTAGTTTCAATTTCCCATGCTGAAATATTTTCACCTTTAACTCTAACAGAATCTTTTAAACGACCTATATAATAAAGATTATTATTTTTATCTTTAGTTGCTAAATCGCCTGTATGCAAACCATCTTTTTTCAACAAAGTATTTGTTGCCAGTTTATCTTCAAAATACCCCTTAGTAATCAAACCAAATTCTTTTTCTTTTATTATAATTTCTCCAATATTTTTTTTATTTTTAATTTTTTTAATATTAACCTTAAACCAAGGTAAAGGTTTTCCTATAGAGTCTTTTTTATTATTAAAGTTTATCGAAGTAAAACTTGACGCTTCTGTCATCCCATAAACTTCTCTTAGAGGAATATTAAACCTTTTTTTAAACCTAGAATATGTTATTGCGCTGCAACCGGCGCCAAAAGCTAATTTAACATTATGTTTTTTATCTTTTTTGTTTTTTTTTAATTTAAGCAATATATCAAGTATTCCTCCTAAATAATGAATTTTAGTAATTTTATGTCGTCTAATATCAATCCAGAATTTTTTTGCGGAAAATTTTTTAGAAATAATTAAATAAAAATCATTTAATAAAAATAAGATTATTAATTGTAATCCACCTATATGATGCATTGATTCCCATAAAAATAATTTATCTTTATAATTTATTTTAGCAGCAATGCCTGTTGCATATGCTGATACTAGTAGCATTTTTTGACTTACCATTACTCCTTTTGGTGGGCCTGTAGTTCCTGATGTAAATAATATACAGGCAGTTTCGTGCTGATCCAAAAGTTCAAAATTTTTTTTTTTATATTCTATATTTTTTAAATTTTCATTAATCTTTAGGACTTTACTAATTAATTTGGTGGGTAAATTTTTTGGTTTTTTGTTTTCTGAAAATATTATCTTAGGTTTAACTTTATTTATTATATAATCTAATCCCAGTCCTTTTCGTTCACTGCCTAAAGGGACCCAAATGACACCAAGTGTTACACATGCAAAAAATAAAATTATTTGCTCAAATGAATTATCTAAAACACTAACAACCTTATCTCCTTTTTTTAAACCTTTTTTGGAAAGACCTCCTCTTACTTTTAAAATCTTTTCTATTAACTGAATTTTAGTAATATTTTTTTTTTTGATTTTATATACAATATAATTTGGATTTTTTTTTAAACTAATATTAAGTAATTCTGAAATAGTTTTACTTGGTAGTAAATTTTTTTTCATTTATTAAAAATATTATTTATTTAAAAAATTTTTACTTATTTTTTGTGGTTCACCTGATTGAAATGATAGTTTGTGATATTTCTTTGCACTTTCAAAAGTTTCTTCCATTCCACTTTTAAAATTTTCCCACAATCTTCTTTTTGTAAATTTCATTGCCTTTTCAGGTTTTTCTGACAGTTCTTTTGCAATCTTCATAGAAAACCCCATTACTTCATTTTTGTTAATTAAATGATGAATAATTTCATTTTTATATGCTTCTTCACCCATAACTAATCTTCCAGTTAATGTAAGTTCAATTGCTTTTGATAATCCAAGCACTTTTGTTATTATCCATGGTCCTATCACACTTACTACCCCTGAATTAATTTCTACCTGTCCAAACTTAGCGCCTTTATGAGAAACTCTAATATCTGTAAGCAAAGTTAGTTGAAATCCAGAGCCAACTGCAGCTCCATTTATTGCGCTTATAACAGGTATTTCTGCTGATCTAACTGCCGTATAAACGTTTTTAAACTCATCTATCCAGCTATCAATTTTGTTTTTATCAAAATCTTTAAATTCATTTAAATCTTGTCCAGCACAAAAAGCTTTATTTCCTGAACCTGTAAAAATTATAGCTTTTAAATTATTTTTATTTTTTATTTCGTCAAAAATATCACAAATCTTTAAACGCATTTCTTTATTCCATGCATTTAAAACATTTTCACGATTAAAAGTTATTATTCCTATACTATCTTTTTTTTCAAAAATAATATTATCTTTCATGCTCTAATTATCCTGCGCCAGCAGAGCGTACTGTGCTTGGTAAATATGTAGCTAACTCAGGAAACGCTATCATTATAAAAACCATAACTACCATCATTAAAAACATTGGTAATGCAGATTTTGCTAAAAAATACATCTCATGTTTTGTCATTCCTTGTAAAACAAACAAATTGAAACCTACTGGAGGTGTAATTTGGGCCATCTCTACAAGAACTGTTAGATAAATTCCAAACCATATAACATTTATACCCGCATCTCTAATCATGGGTTCAACTACAGCCATTGTTAAAACTATGGAAGAAATCCCATCCAAAAAACATCCTAGAATAATATAAAAAACCATTAAACAAAGTAATAGTTCTAAATTTGATAAACCTATTGATCCAATCCATTCAGCAATTGTTCTAGGTAATCCAGTGAACCCCATTGACATTGTTAAAAAAGCTCCTCCAGCTAAAATAAAAGCTATCATGCATGATGTTTTTGTTGCTCCCATTAAACTTGCTAAAAATGTTTTGACGGTTAAAGAACCTTGTAAAGATGCAAGTATTAATCCACCAATAACTCCAAAACTTGCTGCTTCTGTGGGTGTAGCCCAACCCATATACATAGATCCAATTACAAATATGATTAAAGAAAATATTGGTATTAGAAATCTTGAACTTTTTACTTTTTCAAAAAACTTAATTTGTGGATCCTTGTCTGGCATTTTAGTTTTATTGAGAGTAGACCAGACTGCAACATACCCCATAAAAAGAGAGGCTAAAACTAAGCCGGGTAAAATTCCTGCCATAAATAACTGAATTATCGATTCATTAATTGTAACTCCATAAACTATTAAAGTTAGAGATGGTGGAATCATTAAACCAAGTGTGGCTGAACCAGCTAAAGTTCCTATTGTCATATTTTCTGGGTAACCTCTTTTCCTCAATTCTGGCACGGACATTTTACCAACTGTAGTTAATGTAGCTGCTGAAGAACCTGATACTGCGGCAAAAAAAGTGCATCCAACAATATTTGTGTGTAATAATCTTCCTGGTAAATTGTTCATCCAAGGAGCTAAACCTTTAAATAAATCTTCAGAAAGTTTGGTTCTATATAATATTTCACCCATCCATATAAATAATGGTAATGCAGTTAAAGACCAGCTAGATGATGTTGTCCATATAGTTGTGATCATTGCATCTCCTGCAGGACGAACTGTGAATATTTCCATCCCAACATAAGCAACCCCAATTAAAGCCAATCCAATCCATACACCACTTCCTAAAAGGAAAAATAATGTAAAAATAAAAATAATTGTTAAATATAAATGTTCCATATTTTTTTTCTAATCAATAGCTTTATCGTCTTTTACTTCCCATTTAGATTCTAGTTCATCATAATTAAAAAAAATTATTTGATAAAATCTATCTAAAAAAGCTACTGCTAAAATTAAAGTTCCAATAACCATACTCATTTGAGGTATCCACATTGGCCACGCATCATCTTGTTGAGAAATATCATTCAATATAAAAGAAAAATATGCTCCTCTACTAGCATAATAAAAATAATACAAAGTTAAGACAGAACCAATTCCATAGCACCATCTTTCTCCCCATTTTCTTTTTTTTCCAAGTTTACTTAAAAGCATTTTAACTCTTATATGTCCATCTTGATTAAGAGTGTAAGCCATTGCAAAAAAAGCAGGGGCGGCCATTGCATAACCAGCATAAGCTGTTGCTCCCATAGCGGTATTCCCCGTCCAGCGAGCTACCATATTATAAACAATAATTAACAATATCATTAAAAGTGCAACTGCAGCTAAGTAGCCAGCACCTTGATATAGATTATCCAAAAATGATCTTAATGGATGTTTTTTTTCTTGCATAAAATTTTAAAAAAAAACTGAGCCCAAAATTAATTGGGCTCAATTTAATTATTTCTATTTCTTTTTATTATTCAGATTTGAATCCAGCGATAATTTTTTTTCCAACAGAGCCAGCGTTAGCCATCCACTCATCAGACATAGTTTTACCGATTGATTCCAAGTCTTTTCTTAATTGACCTTTTGCTTCAGTAACAGTCATACCATTTGCAGCTAACTGGGATAAATACCAACCAGAAAGTTGCTCAGATCTCGCTGTACCAGCTGCTTCAGCCATTGCTGCAACACCCATAATTATATCCTGGTTTTTTTTACCAATCTTTTTCCAAGATTTTTTATTAACCATTACATAATTTCTAGGTAACCAAGCATTTACTTCATAAAAATGACTTAGATGTTCCCAAACTTTTCTATCATATCCAGTTGCTCCTGAAGAAACAAAAGATGAAGCAACACCTGTTGCTAAAGCTTGAGATAATTCTGCAGCTTCAACTTGTACAGGTAACATACCCATAAGTTCAGCTATTCTTGCAGTCGAGTTATTATAAGATCTAAATTTAATTCCCTTTGTATCAGCAACTGAATTTATTTCTTTATTAAAATACAATCCTTGTGAAGGCCAAGGCACACCATAAAGTAGTACCAAACCTTGAGAATCTAATATTTTTGTTAACTCTGGTTTTAAATGTTTCCAAAGTTTATCAGATGCATCATAAGAAGTTGCAAGAAAAGGAATAGAGTCAGTACCAAAAATTAAACTTTCGTTTTGGTGTCCAGAAAGCAATCTTTCTCCAATAGGTACTTGACCTGTTTGAATTGCTTTTTTAATTTCTCCACCTTTAAATAATGAACCACCTGCGTGAACTGTTATATCTATCTCTCCACCCGTTGCTATTCTTACAGCGTCAGCAAACATAACTCCATTTTGACTATGAAAGTTTGTTGCAGAATATGCCATAGGCATATCCCATTTTTCAGCCGCTTGTACATTTAATGCAAACACGATTGAAAACAATACTGTTGAGAATAATTTAATAATACTTTTTATCATTTTATCTCCTCTATTTTATTATTATTGATTCAATCTGATCACGAAAAAAAAAAAAATTCAAATAAAATTATATACAACTCATAATTGAACAATTAATATCTATTTGGCTTATAAGCTGATAAATCTATTTGATCATTATCTCTTGAAATATTTTTTGTTATCAATTCACCTGTTTTTGGTCCAGCTGTCAAACCAATATGGTGATGTCCATAAGCAAAAAAAACTTTTTCATCTATTGGTGACTTTCCAATTAATGGAAGACTGTCTACAGTTGCTGGTCTATGCCCTGACCACTCACTTTTTTCTTTGTATGAAATTCCAGGAAACATAGATTGTGCATTTTTCATAAGTAAATCATATGCTTTATGATTTGGTTTTGATTTAATGCTTCCAAACTCTACAAGACCAGCAAACCTTATTCCATTTAATGGCTTAGGTGCTATTGCAAGTTTTAAATAACCGTTCATCAACGGATATTTAAGTTCTAAATTTGTTTTTTTTAATTCTAAGTGATAACCTCTTTCTGACTGTAATGGAACATTAGCCCCATATTTTTTAGACAACGTGTCTGAAAAAACACCAGCTGTAATTAAAATATTGTCTGATAAAAGTTCACTGATATTAGTTTTAATCTTAATATCTTTTTCATTAGAATTAATATTCAAAACCTCTTCTTCTATAATTTTTCCACCTAAGTTTTTAAAACCCTCTAATAAATCTTTTAAATATTTTTTACTATTAGTTATATATCCTTGATTTTCTATTTTAATTGCAAAAGTATAGTCCTCAGAAAGACCTGGTACTAATTCATGAAGTTCATCATTTTGAACCTCTATTAAGGTGAAGCCATAATTCTTTCGAATATTCCAAGTAAAAGAATCTTTAGAGTAATCATTTTTATTTTTGTATAAGTATAAATATGGTGTTTCTTTAATCCATTGTATAGCATCTGTCCCTTCTGCTAATTTCTTGTGTTCTTCTATGCTATTTCTAAGCAAAGGTTCTAAATGTTTTGATATATGATTCACTTTTTTTTCTGTTGAGTAAGTTAAATATTTAAATAACCATGGTAAAATTTTAACTACACCTGGAAATCTTAAAAAAAGAGGGCCATTAGAAGAAAATAACATTTTAGGAATTTTATAGATTATCCCAGGAGTTAATACAGGTGTTATAGATGGTGCAGATAGCCAAGATGCATTACCAAAAGATGCTGACTCACCATCAATTTCTTTTTCAATTATTGTTACATCGTAACCTCTTCTAATTAAATTTAATGCAGAAGAAATTCCAATTATACCTGCTCCAATAATTGTTATTTTTCTCTTTTGATTATTCATTTATAAATTATGCAATCCATTCACTTACGGGTGCTTTTGCATCTTGTAAGGGTTGACTTATAATATCTATTAGACAAGGGTTTTTTTGTTTAAGTGCTTTTAAAATTATTTTTTTAAGATCTTTTGGTTTTTTTACTGTCCATGTTTTGAGGCCATATGCAGCAGCAACTTTTGCGTGATCAGTTCTTGTAAAATCTACTGAATAATATCTTTTATTAAAGCTAGATTTTTGTCCTGCTTTTATCCAGCCATATACACTATTTGAAATTACAATGAATATAATAGGTAATTTAAGTCTCATAGCAGTTTCTAATTCACCTACTGTAAATCCAAAACTTCCATCGCCCATAATTGCAACAACTTTATTTTTTGGCTGTCCAATTTGAACTCCTATTGATGCAGATAAAGAATAGCCAAGAGCCCCATGAGCACGATTAGTTAAGAAATACCTTCCAGATTTTGAAAAGTTATAGTAAGAAGCAAAATATGGGCAGGGCGTACCAGGATCGACAACTATATATGCATCTTCTGGAAGAGTATTATTAAGCTCTTTAACAACACGTTCTGGTTTTATTAAACCCTTATTTTCATCACAAAGTTTATTAAATTCCTTAAATTTATTTTTTTTTACTTCTTTTACTATCTTTTTACCTTCAAAATTAAATTTTTTAATTTTTTTATTTAACTCAATTAATGTAAGTCTTGCATCTGCTATCAATGAAATGTGTGTTTTGTAGTTTGCTTCTATAACTTTTGGGTCTGCATCTATATGAATTATTTTAGTTTGTTTGTTGGGATATTGCCATTTTTCTGTCGTTACTGAGCCAGCTCGGCAGCCAATAAAAATTACCAAGTCTGAATTTTTTGTAATTTCTCTTGTATATATTGAACCACCATTACTTCCAACTACCCCTAAGCAATTTGGGTGAGTATCAGCTAATGTTCCTTTGCCTGTTACGCTTGTTGCAAGAACAATATTAATTTTTTCAACTAATTTTTGTAATTCTTTTTCAGCAAATGAATTTTTTATAGCACCACCACAGATAATCATTGGTTTTTTTGATTTTAATATTTCTTCAATTATCTGATCTATTTTTTGTGGATCTGGTGATTTAGGTTGAGCAGGAAATTTTGTAAATTCTTTATTAACCCATAAGTCTTCTTCCTCCACTTCTGCTTTTTGAACATCATATGGAAAACAAAGATGGCATGCTCCAGGTCTGCCAGATGTACTTTCTTCAAAGGATTTTCTAATTATCTTTGCTAACTCTTTGGCTTTATCTATTTTTTCATTCCATTTAGTTAAGGGTTTAAATAGTTCTTTTTGATTTAATTCTGTTAAAGGAAAATGACCAATTGAACTAGTGGGAACATCACTTGTTATTGCAATTACTGATATTGAAGATTCATTTGCTTCAACAATTCCTGGTATTATATAAGTTGCACCACCACCACTTGGTCCTTCGCAAATTCCAACTTTACCTGTAACTCTTGCATAGGCATCTGCCATGTAACTAGCACTTCTTTCATCCCTTGTTAAAATATGCTTAATTGAGTGATTTAACCTATATAGTGCATCATAAAAAGGTAAAGTCGTATCGCCACAAAGCCCAAAAATATATTTAACTTCATGTTTTTCTAGTAGTTTAACCAGTGCTTCAGCACCTGTTAAATAATTAGAGCCTTTAGACATAGTATAATTAAATATAAAAAAATGTCCCTGTCAAATTTAATTACTTGCTTTAGAAGGAAATTATAATTAGGGTTTATTTATGGTAGTTGGAAGTAATATCAAAAATATAGCTGTTGGTGGCAAAACTGTATACGGAGGTACTGTAGGTGTCTGCATGCTAGATACTCAATTTCCAAGAATACCAGGAGATATAGCTAATGCGAGAACATGGAGCGTTCCAGTGCATTATAGAATAGTACCTGGAGCAACACCAAAACAGGCGGTTTATGATGAAGGTAAAGAAATTTTAGATGGTTTTATAAGTGCTGCAAAAGAATTGGTTAGAATGGGTGCTGATGGCATTACAACTAACTGTGGTTTTTTATCATTGTTTCAAAAAAAAATGGCTGAAGCTGTAAATGTTCCAGTTGCAACCTCTTCTTTAATGCAAGTACCAATGGTTCAAAGTTTGCTGCCAAAAAATAAAAAAGTTGGGATTCTAACTATTCACAAACCTTCTTTAAAAGAAGCCCATTTAAAAGCTGCTAATATTCCATTAGATACACCTGTTATAGGGACCGAAAATGGAAAAGAATTTACTAGAGTCATCATAAATGATGAAAAAGAAATGGATATAGATTTAGCTAGACAAGACCATATAGAAGCGGTTGAAGAATTATTAAAAAAAAATTCTAATATTGGTGCCTTAGTGATGGAATGTACTAACATGAGTCCTTTTGCTGCAGATATCAGAAAAAAATTTAACATTCCTGTATTTAATATTTATACTTTTATAGAATGGTTTCAGTCAGGGTTGTTACCTACAAGGTTTAATCCAGATCATGATGATCCTAGAAAATAAAAGTGCTTAGCATTCTTGGTTACTATTCTTCATTAGAATTTTATTATTTAGCTTTGTTTCTAATAGTTATTGGAGCAACAACGCAAAGTGCTGTGGGTATCGGTTTTGGTATTCCCGCTTGTTTTTTAATTCTTTTTGAGCCTACTATGGTTCCTAGTTGTATTGTTTTAATGGGTACATTTTTAGCCTTTAGTAACGCATTACTAAGTTTAAAAGATGTTATCCTGAAAGATTTAGCTTATTCGTTCTCAGGAAGAGTTTTTGGAACTTTACTTTCGGTTCCTTTAATTTCATTAACATTTGGTACAAAAAGTTTTTTAATAATTTTTGGTATATTGCTTTTAATCACGGTATTTTTAAGTGCTAAAAAATGGAATATTATAGCTACAAAAAGAAATATAACAGTTGCTGGAGCTTGTTCTGGCTTTATGGGAACTCTTACTGGTGTAGGAGGTCCTCCTATGGCAATCGTGTATCAAAATAGTTCTTCTAAAAATGTTGTTGCTACTTTAAATATGTTTTTTGGTATTGGAGCTTTATTTTCTGTTTTAGTATTAATTTATATTGATCTAATAAATTTTAGAGAAGTAGTGAGATGTTTATTGCTAGTCCCTGGAATTATATTTGGAATAATATTAGGTAGACAAAAAATTGTTAAAGATTATGTAAACATAAATCTAAAAAAACTTATACTGATAATATGTTTTATAAGTGCTATAATAGTTTTGGGACAAGCTATTATTTAATAACAATTTCTTCTTTTATCAGCACCACGGGATAAAGTTTTATTTGAATTTATTTTTATTGCTGTGACACCACCAAATATTCTATTTTTTTTCTTATATTTATATATTTTTAATATCTTATCTTTTTTTTTATAATTAAATTTATCAAGGTAGTTTTTTTCTACTAGAATAGTATTTGCACTATTATGTCTTACACGTGGTAAATCAATTGCTTTTTGTATTTGAATATTATTTTTATATACATGGTGTAAAATTTGAAAAATAGTTTGTGGTTGACCATGATCACCAGGTGTTGCAATTGTTAAATCACACCTTTTTCCATTTGAAACTATGGATGGACATAGTGTATGGAATGGTCTTTTATTAGGTTTTAAATAATTAATAGAGTTATCAATTTTTTCTAAATATAATCTATTATGTAATATAACACCAGTTCTTGATGAAACAATCCCACTCCCAAACTCTTCAAATAAACTTTGCACCCAACTCACAGCATTACCATGTTTGTCGACAACTACAAGTGTACTTGTATCTCCAGATATATTTTTTTTATAATCCTTTTTTTTAAAATATATATTTTTTTTTAAATCTTTAATTTTTTTAAAATTAATTTTTGAAATAGTTGGATCTATACAATAAAAATCTCTATTATTAAAAGCAATTTTCTTATTTTTAAAGTAGCTGTATAAATTTATTTTTTCTGATTTTTTGTTTATATTCTGAAATAAATTACATAATATTAATAAGGCTAAACCTTGAGAGTTAGGTGGTGCTGTATATACTTTTTTTTTATAATAATTTGTTACGATTGGTTTTTGAATTAATGTTAAGTGATTTTTAAAATCTGTTTCTGTTATAATTGATCCTTGTTTTTTTATATCTTCAACTATAATTTTGGATAGTTTTCCTTTATAGAATGATTTAGCTCCATCTTTAGATAGTATTCTAAGGGTTTTTGCTAAATTTTTTTGCTTAATTTTGGATCCAATTTTAAAAATTTTTTTTTCTCCAAAAATTGAAGATAAGTTTTTATTATTCTTAATTAAACTTTTGTAAACTTTACCCTCTAAGAAATCTTTTAGATATTTGTTTATAGTAATACCCTTTTCAGCAAAATTAATTGCATCTTTTAATACTTCTTTAAAATTTTTTTTACCATATTTTTTTAAAGATGTTTCCCATGCGTGCACTACCCCTGGTATAGAAATTGATAAAGGTCCTCTTTGGGGTATTTTTTTTAAACCTATAGATTTAAAATATTTTTTTGATGCTTTTATGGGTGATTTACCAGATCCATTTATAACCTTTACCTTATTTTTTTTAGCATCATACCAGAGTGCAATACTGTCACCTCCCAATCCATTCATATTTGGAATTACTACAGCAAGTGTTGAGGCTGTTGCTATTGCAGCATCTATAGCATTTCCTCCCTTTTTTAATATTTTCATTCCAGCTTTGGTGGCATCTCTGTGGCCACTAACTACCATTCCATATTTGGTTTTTAATCTCATTTAAAATTTTCTAAATCAAATAATTTTTGCTGGAAATTGGTTAGTCTTTCTGCACCTTTTTCTTTTACTACAAAAGTTTCACTAATTACGATTCCATACTCTTCTAACCATAAAGCAGGTATGCAATGAAATGTCATATTTTCTTTTATTATGTTTTTATCACCTTTTCTAAAACTTGTGGTTAACTCTCCCCAAGTTGGTGGAAAACCAATACCAACTGGATAACCTATTCTAGAATCTTTTTTTAAACCATATTTGCTTATAACTTCTCTCCAAGTTTTTTCTAACTCGTGTCCAGTAATACCCGGTTTAACTTTTGCTAAAACCGCATTAAGTCCCTCACATATAATATTTGCTGTATCTTTAATTTTTTTAGGTGTTTTTCCCATATAAATACATCTAGCTAATGGAACATGGTATCTATGTTTGGCTCCACCTAACTCTATATAAAAAATTTCATTTTTTTTTAATTTTTTATCAGTCCAACTTAAATGTGGTGCACTGCAATATTTTCCTACCATAGCGTTAGGTGGTTTACATGTAAAAGTGCCTCCAATTTTTTTAGTACCGCTGGTGGTAGTCTTATTAAGCTCAGCTATAACATCACATTGGCGAACACCAATCTTTGCTTTTTGCAAAGCTTTTTGCATAGCTAGATTAGCAATTTTACCTGCCTCTTTCATATAGATTATTTCTTGATTTGACTTTGTCATTCTAATCCAGTTTATTAATAAAAAGGCATCTTGAAATTTTGCTTCTGGAAGATTTTTTATTAAAATATTATTCCATTTTGCTGTGTAATAGTAATCATCCATTTCGACACCTATATTTTTTTTATCCCATTTTTTTTCTTTGATAAAATCAACTAAAAAATTCATCGGATGTATAAGTTGTGAAGCTACAAAAGTGTCAGGATAGGGAATTATATGATTTTTATCCAAGTAAGCTGTAAATTTTGCCCCGACTGAATCCATTTGTCTTCCAATCCAATAAGGCTGATCTTCATCAATTGTAATAACTACCATTTGGGGTGTATAAAAAGACCAGCCATCATATCCTGTCAAATAAAATTGATTTGCTGGACTTGAAACTAACAATAAATCAATATTGTTATCAAGCATCTTCGCTTTAACTTTATTAACTCTTTCTTGGTATTCTGATTTAGAAAATAATATTTCATTTCCAAATTGATTAATGTATTTTTTTTTCATTTTTAATAAAGTAATATTTTTTAAAAAATCAAATTGCTTTAAATTTTAATCATTATAATATATATAAATTAATGGTGTTAGAACAATCCATCATATTAATTCAAATTATCTTTATTGATATTATCATGGCTGCTGATAATGCAATAATTATAGGTCTTATAGCATCAAACTTTGCTCCAAAACATAGAAAACAAATAATTTTTTGGGGTGTGCTTGCAGCCTTAGTATTTAGAATTATTTTTGCTCTTTCAGCAACTTTTTTATTTGGATTTCCTTTTATTAAAATTATAGGTGGGTTGCTTTTAATTTGGATGGTACATGACCTGCAAAAAGATTTATTTCATACAAAAAAGATTAAATCACCAACTAAAGTATCTAAAGAACCATCTTATTTACAAAGTATATATAAAGTAATTTTTGCTGACATAACTTTAAGTTTTGATAACGTAATTGCTGTCGTTGGGGCTGCAAAAGATCAATTTTTTCTAATGATATTTGGTTTGGTTTTATCTGTTGTTTTAATTGGAACTTTAGCTACTTATTTTGCAAAATATATACAAAATCACAAATGGATTGGATATATAGGTTTAGCAGTAATTATTATAGTAGCCATACAGCTTATTATAGGTGGACTAAATGATTTTGGAGTATTGTCAATTAATGAGACTTTTAAAAGATATTTTTAATTTTTCTTCAAGAATTTTTTTTATTAATTTTTAAATTCAGCTCTTTTAATTGATCTTCGTCAACCTCTGAAGGGGCTTTCATCATCAAATCTTGTGCATTTTGATTCATTGGAAACATTGTAACCTCTCTAATATTTTTTTCATTTGCCAGTAACATAACTATTCTATCAATGCCCGGTGCAATACCGCCATGTGGAGGAGCGCCATAACTCAATGCATTAATCATTCCACTGAATTTTTCATTTACATGTTTCTTATCATATCCAGCGATTGAAAATAATTTATACATTAAATCAGGTATATGATTTCTAATAGCTCCTGATGATAACTCAACACCGTTGCAAACAATATCATACTGGAACGCTTTTATTTTTAAAGGATTATTAAAGTCAATATTTTTAATATTTCCTTGGGGCATTGAAAAAGGGTTGTGACTAAATTTAATTTTTTTTGTAATTAAATCTTTTTCAAACATAGGATAGTCAACTATCCAACAAAAAGCAAATTCGTCTTTATTAATTAGTTTTAGTTCTTGACCTATTTTATCTCTTGCTAAAGCAGTAATTTTTTCGACATCATCTTTTTTGCCACATGCTAAAAATATACTGTCTCCAATTTCAGCAGAAGTTATTTTCATAATTTCTTTTAATGATTCCTCTGAAAATAATTTTCCAACAGGACCTTTCGCTGATATAGTTTCATTTTTTTCAAAAGTAAAATAAGCAAGGCCTGAGGCTCCTTCTTCTTTAGCCCATTTATCAATGCTGTCAAAAAAACTTCTTGGTTTATCTTTGGTATTTTTTGTAACAATTGCTCTTACTTGAGATCCAGATTTCACTAATTTTTTAAATATCTCAAATGTAACATCATCTCTTGAGAAGATTTTTGTTAAATCTGATATAATCAAAGGATTTCTTAAATCTGGTTTATCAGTTCCATAATTAAGCATAGAATCTTCGTAAGAGATCTTTACAAATTTTTCAGATTTTATTTTTTTATTTGAAAACTTTTTAAATAAATTAACCATTAATTTTTCTACGACATTAAATATGTCCTCTTGTTCAACAAAAGACATTTCTAAATCAAGTTGATAAAATTCACCTGGGCTTCTGTCAGCACGAGCATCTTCATCTCTAAAGCATGGAGCTATTTGAAAATATTTATCAAACCCAGCAATCATAATTAATTGTTTGAATTGTTGTGGTGCTTGTGGAAGTGCATAAAAATTACCTGGGTTTAATCTACTTGGCACTAAAAAATCTCTGGCTCCCTCTGGACTTGAAGATGTCAAAATTGGAGTTTGATATTCTAAAAAACCTAATTTTGTCATTTCTGATCTTATAAAAGCAATTACTTTAGATCTTAATAAAATGTTTTCATGAATTTTTTTTCTTCTTAGATCTAAAAAACGATATTTTAATCTAATTTCTTCAGCATACTCTTGGTCACTAAAAACTGGTAAAGGCAATTCATTACAGTGCCCAAGAACTT
>MDTB01086271.1_pt1 | contig 31893 bp, 30 predicted proteins | sample 811161 | NCBI WGS metagenome assembly MDTB01 (sample SAMN05326650, study PRJNA326480) | marine metagenome | isolation source: seawater | place: Mediterranean Sea | collected 2009 | reverse complement strand
TTAATCCATCAAAAAGATATTTTAGATTTAATATTTTCATTTCCCTTCAATTAGTGATGTAAGATCTTTATGAGGAAACATATCTAATAGTGAATTTTTACCCAGATTAAAAATTCTATTTGGATGCAAATTATTTAATCTATGATATTGATCAAAAACATAAGATAGGGATTTAAATTCCTCTTTCAAAATTGAGGGTTTATATAATTTGCTATCAACTTGATTCCATTTATTAATGTGATCTTTTTCTGCTTTAAGTGAAGGTGAGGATTGATCAATTCCATCAAACCTTCCTTCCCCATTTTTATACAAAAAATAATCATGATCCATACCTAACAAATAAATTTCATCAAAACCCATATAAAGCGCGCATATAAGAGCAAGTATTGACCCTGTATTCGCTGACCAAATATTTGAAGTTAAGTCTAAGTCTTTTAATTGTGGTTTATAGACAGATGAGTTATTTACAACATTTGAAAAAAACCAGATTGTTCCCCTGTCTGTAAATATTTCATATTTATCATTAATATCTTTAATACTTGGATGATAATTGCTAATACCAAAAATATTAGTCACATTTTTTGATATCTTTTCTTCCAGCTCAATTAAATAATGTTTCCAGTGATCTTCACTGTAAGGTCCATGAATAGGTGCGCTAAAAAAATATTTAGAAACATCTGCATTGAATATTTCTGAGAAGTTTGGATGATGAACAAAACTATGAACTCCAATTAAAATTTCATCTTTAAGTGGCATTAAGTCCTCTTTATCTATAGATTTTCCTGAACCTAAAATAAAACATCTTTCTCCTTTATGAATATCTTTGTAAATATGATTTTGCTTAACCAGATTTTTGTATGAATAAAATTTCAAGTAAGCCTTCATATATTGAAGCTTATCCAGAAAAAAAGGCGGTATAAAATGTTTAAGGCTCTCTATCATGAATCTATCTTAACTTTCTCAGAGAAATATCTCCATAAATTTGATTTGGTTATAAAGAAAATTTTTAATTTTTTCTTAATCGAGAAGTTGCTTATGAGGAATTGGACAACATCTCAAAGAATTTACTTTGCTTATCATTAGACAATTCTTTATATGAGCCTTGCTCAAGAATACTTCCTTGATCAAGAACATAAACTTGATCTACATTTTTAATAGTAGAAAGTCTATGTGCAATTATTACAATAGTTGTTTTACTTGCTAAATTATTAATTGCTGACTGAATTAATTTCTCTGATTCATTATCTAAAGCACTCGTAGCCTCATCAAGAAGAAGAATCTTAGGTTTTCTTAACATAGCTCTTGCAAGTGCCATCCTTTGCCTTTGACCCCCTGAAATTTTTCCTCCTCTCTCGCCCATAATTGTATTAAGTTGATCTTTTAAATTTTTAACAAAGTCATATAAATTGGCTAACTTTAATACTTCCCATATTTCTTTATCAGTTACATTTGGTTTTGACCAAAGCATATTTTCTTTTATAGACATGTCAAATAGAAATGGTTCTTGAGGAACGTATCCAACATGTTTCCTAAATGAATTAATATTGAAGGATTGATATTCATTGTTATCAATTTTTATAATGCCTGAAGTAGGATGATATAAGCCTAAAAGAATATCGCCAATTGTTGTTTTGCCAGATCCAGACCTGCCAACAAGAGCAGTTGTTTCATTTTTATTAAATTGCATATTTATATTTTTTAGTACTAAATTCGGCTTTGTATATGAAAATGAAAGATCTTCAAATGAAATTTGATCTTTAAAATTTTTAAAAATTTTACTTGAATAATATTCTTCATATTTTTTTGCGTTAGAAGTTAGTCTCTCCAACTGTTCAAAAGCTGGAATAAAACCAATTATTTCTGCTCGTATTTGGAATAAACTTCCTGCTATTGGCATCATTCTAAAAAAAGCAAACAAAATCATAGCCATTTCGGACAAAGAAATTCCTAGCAAGTATCCCCAATAAATTGAAATCAATGCAGCACACATCCCTAAAGGCATAAATAAAATGCTTACCGCAAATACGATAGTTTGAAATGGAATGCTCACATTAGCATGATCATTAAACAAACTTTTATACCTTTTTGATGTAACAATTTGATTTCCATAAGCTATTATTAATTTTGCTGCTGAAAAACTTTGGTGCAGAATACCTGAAACACTATTAGCAGTTTCTGTATTTAAAACTCCCAATGGATAAACCCTTCTGTTAAGTATCCAAATAGGTATGCACATAATAAGGGCGCAACAAATAAAGATTAATGTAAGTTTATATGAAATATAAAAAGGAACTGCCAAGAAAAGTATAACTTGTAAGAGATTTGCACCAAACTTTGCTATGTTGCCAATAGCACCACCAATTTTGTCTGACTCTCTTTGAAACGAGTTCAGTAGTTCTCCCATATCGGACTCTGAGAAAAATGAAAATTTAGATTTAAAGAGCTGAGAAAATGCGTCACTCATTATATGAACAATCACACTATATTTAATTTTAAAGACCATGTACTGAACTATCACTGTCCCAACTCCAGCCAGAATTATAGAAATACCAAAAAATATAAAGGAAAATGCAACAGTCAATGTTTCAAGATTGAATAAATTTATTAGCACTTTAGTAAAAGATGAATAATCCTCTGGTTGATTTTCCATTAGAACATCCACAACTGGAGCAATCGTAAAAATTGAAAAAGAGTTTAAAATAGCAAGAATAATAACCAGGAATAGTAAAACAACGAACTGAAGCTTAGATTCGTTATTTAACCCTGTAATTAAATCGAATAACGGTTTCATGAGCAAATAATTTTTTTAATGATGAATGACTATATTATAATTGATTTAATAATATTTTCTTAGCGAAAATTATGAAACGTTTTTTAAAATTAATATTAATAACATTTATTGGCATTCCATTTTGTATTTGTATGAGATTGATATCGCCATTTTTTAAAATAAGAGTTGGGAGCTTTTATGGAGAAAGGATTGGCCATTTTGCAAATGATGTAGGACAGTATTTATCTGAAAAGGATTTTTACAATATTGACTCATTAGATTTTTTTTTTATTGGCGGAAATGTATCAAATAGATTTTTTCTAAAGCTAGTTAAGAGAAAAATTTATATCAATAAATTTTTTATGATCTTATATGAAGCTAATAGAATTTTACCAAATTATCATAAATATGAGGTACTTGTTGGTTCATCAAAATCATCTGGATTGACTGCTGACTTAAGAGGTTTAGAAAATAAAACAGGTGTTAATCTTGATTTTAATGAACAAGAGCATGTTCAAGCATCTAAATTTCTTAAAGAAGTTGGATGTAACAATAAATTTATTTGCTTGAATGTAAGAGACTCTGAATATTTAAAAAGGACTTTTCCAGAGGTTGATTTTACATATCATGAGTATAGGGATTCTGATATTGAAACATATAAGAAAACTATACATTATCTATTAGATAAAAATTATTATGTTTTCAGAATGGGTAAAATTGTACAAAGGGCTTTGAATATTGAACATCCTAATTTCTTAGACTACTCAGCATCTAAATATAGATGTGATTTTTTAGATGTATGGTTAATGGCAAATTGCTATTTTTGTATAAGCACTGCAACTGGTTTAGATGAAATTGCACGTGTTTTTAGAAAACCAATTAACTATGTTAATGCTATGCCTATAGGCCATTTTCCCTCATCCTACCCAGGCTGCATTTGGACTCCAAAAACAATCATCACAAAAGATAATATAAGAAAATTATCGCTTGATGATATTATCCACCATAGTGCTATAGATTTTCCTGAATCAGGGAGTTATCAGAGTAACTTAGATTTAAAAAATCTTAGATTAATCAATAATACTGAAGATGAAATTTTAGGAAGTACAATTGAAATGGATAAAAAACTTAATAATACCTGGAATTTCACTAAAGAACATGAAGAGAATCAAAGACTATTTTGGGAAAAGCTTGAAACTTGGAGCAATTTCAACTCTTACCATAATAATAATCAAGAAGATCGAGTTGGAATTATTAGTGACTATTATCTCAAAAAAAATACAGATTGGTTTCTAAAATGAAATTTTTTATAATACATCAGTTATAATATAGACATATCGTGACAAACAAGACTAGCAAAATTTTAGAAAAAGTTGATGGTGATCAAGGTTATTATGATGAATTAAAACTTTCTTCTGATGACATTTCAAAATTAAAAGAAATCGTTCATGATCATTTTTCATCTCAATTAGTCTCAAAATATCCACAGGCTTCAGCAAAAATAAAAAATACAAAGATGAATAAATATCACTCTCTTCTTAGTGAATTTCCTCAAATAGATCATTCTTTTTTAGGCGCAAAAAAAAGAAGAATCCTTCCGGATGTTTTAACTAAAAAATTTAGGGGCCTTGATTTCTTCAAATCTCTTGAGGATGTTTTGGGCCCAATAAAAATTACAAATGAAGAAGGGCTTTATAATGAAGAAGTTTACTGGAGACTAACTAGACCAGGGCATAATGATGTTGGTCCAATGCATGCTGATAAATGGTTTTGGGACTTAGGTCATGGAAAAACGTCTGCAAAATACAGAAGACTTAAAATTTGGATATCCATCTATAACGAAACAGGTTTGAATGGCCTCAGATATGTTCATGGTTCGCATCTTAAGGATTGGCCATATCATGGCGAAAAAAGAGATGGCTTTGTTAAGCCAATGATAGATATAACTGATGAAGAGTTAAATATAACTAAGTTTTTAAGCTCATCAGGAGATGCTTTTATTTTTAATGACAAGTTATTACATGGTGGGTTTTCTGGCGGGAATGAATCAAGGGTAAGTATCGAATGCACAATGTTAATTTAATTTAAGGAACCCGAATTGAGCCATTTTTGTAAAGTATGTCTATCAAATTCTCTTAACAATAATTTAACTCAGCTTAAAAATTATGTTACATCTGATACACAAAATACAGACATAAAACCATTAACCTCAAGATGTAATTCTTGTGGCTTAATTCAAAAAAAAACTGATCAATACTATAAAACAAAAACATCAGAACTTTACAATGATTATCAAATCTTTAATCAAAGCTCCATAAATGACCAAAAAACATTTGGAAATGATGGTGAGATGTCTAACAGAGCTTTTTTAATAGGCAAACGAGCAGCATCTCTTTTTAAAAAAGAGTCAGCAGGAGTGCTTGCAGAAGTTGGCTGTGGTTATGGTCAGTTTTTAAGTGAATTCTCGCATCATATGCCTAAATGGAAATTAGAAGGTTTTGATTTATCTGAAAATTATGCTGAATCTGTTAATAGTATCAATAATGCAACATATTTTTGTGATGAATTTACAAAATTTCATAGGCAATATGATGCAATTGTAGGAATTCACTTATTAGAACATTTATATAATCCATTAGATTTTTTAAAATATTGCGCAAAAATGATTAATCCAAACGGTTTCATTATATTTGAAGTGCCAAACATAAAAACTAATTTATTTGACTTAACTATTTGTGATCACGTTTGTCATTTTTCACCAGAACATATTGAAATTTTGTCACATCAAGCTGGTTTAGAGGTTGTCGAGATCGATGAAGACTATGTTAAGAGAGAGCTTTTTATTGTCTTAAAAAAGCCACGTAATGAATATCAACTAAAAAATAATAATAACTTAGAGTTTAAAGGAAATAAGAATATAGATTTTTTATTGCGGTTCGAAAAACTCATGGAAGCTATTGAATCACCTTATTATATCTTTGGGTCTTCAATAGCTGCTACTTGGGTCTTACAGTACAATCGAGAATTAGCAATTGCATTTCTAGATCAAGATACAAAGAGGATTGGAATGCAACATCAGCATCTACCCATCCAGTCTATTGACCAAATTGAAAATTGCTCAAATGTTGTAATGCCATTTAATATTGAGGATACAAAAAGAATAATGAAAACATTTTCAGAAAAAGATGTAAGTATTATTCATCCTGATTTTAAATAATTTTTAAAAGTCACTTCGATAAATCTTTATGTTCTGTGATATTAAATTAGTGCTTTTTAATGTAACAAAATAGAGTCCAATGCTTAACATAATAATATAATATATAATCCACATATGAATGTGAGTAGTTTACATAATAATAAGAACCATACAGATTTAGAAAATTTATTAGCAGGTAAAAATGCCATGGTATTTAGACAAATAATACCAAAAGATGTAATAGATAAATGTAGACTCTTCTTGGAAGAAAATGTCTCAAAAGAATTAGAAAATATTGGTATTAAATCTAACATAAAACTAGAATCAAATTCAATAGAAGATCAACTTCGGGAATTATCTAAAGACAAAAACTTAAGTGATGATGTTGCAAAAGTTCTGACTGGACATTTTTCACTTGATGTAAGATTAAATGAAATAATTTCGTCTGTTGCAAAACAATCTGGTCTTATAGATTCAATTATTAGTTACACTAATTGGGATAAAGATATTAGTCTTCATATGCCGCCAATGGTTAGATTTGTAATTCCTGGAAACACTAATGCAGCGGTTCCTGTTCATCAAGACATTCTTTATAACAAGCATCTAAAAGACTTTGTTACTGCTTGGATACCTTTAGTTTCTATTGATGAGAATTGTGGTGGTATAAAAATGTTTGGAGATCCTGGTGAACTTACAGAAGAAGCTGAAATATCTGATAATAATGTATGGTTTAAACCAATTGATGCAGGCTCTAACTCAGGAATAGATTGCATCCCAATGAGTCCAGGAGATGTTTTAATTTTTTCAAAAACCTGTATCCATTCATCAATGCCAAATCTATCAAACAAGATAAGATATAGCTTAGATTTAAGAATATTTCCAACAAGGCTTGGCTCAGAAAAACATTATTTAAGACTTAATACAGGAGAACTTTATGAACCACGATGATATAAGCTTTGATCCCAAGACTGGCTTTAAAAGCCATTCTCAAGATGAAAAAATTCAGAAATCTATTGACGATCATTGTAAAAAATATGGATTAGAGGGTAATGAGTTGCTTACAAACGCTTTTTTATTGATGCGAAGACAGAATTTAAAGAGGTTTTTACTTCACTCGGAACTTTTTCGAGAAACATTAGATGTTCCTGGTGATATCGCAGAGCTTGGAGTTTATAGGGGTCTTGGTTTAATGACATGGGCAAATTTATTGGAATGTTACTGTATAGGTGATAGAACAAAAGTTGTTCATGGATTTGATAATTGGGAGGGTTTTACTAATCTCTCAGATTTTGATGGATCTGAAGACGATTCATCAGGAAAAGAGATTGGTGGTTTTAATCCAGCTGAATTCAAAGCAGAATTAGAAAATGCAATTAATATTTTTGATTCTGATAGATTTGTGCCATGGAAAAAGAGAGTTAAGTTATATGACGGAGATATTTGCACGACAGTACCAAATTTCGTAAAAGAGCATCCTGGGGTACGTTTTTCTCTAATTCATTTTGATATAGACCTATATGAACCAACAAAAGTTGCCCTGGAATATTTTTGGGAAAAGCTCACTAGAGGCGGTATTATGATATTTGATGAGTATTCTATACCGGATTGGCCAGGAGAAACTCAGGCCGTTGACGAGTTTTTTAGTGATAAATCAGATATAAAAATTCAAACAAGTAATTGGACCAATACTCCTGCAGCTTGGGTGATAAAAACTTAAAAATTTAAATTTATTAATTAACTTATTGCATTTCCTGGAAATAAGGCTTGCTCGAAGAAACATGTAATTGAGTATTTTTCTCTTTATTATAGTCCTTACTTCTAATTATTCTAAAATCAATGCTGAACCTTATTTCATCTGAGTGATTTATTGCACCGCCATGAATTAAATTACCACTGAAAATTGCACTTGAATGATTATCAACAATCATCGGCTTATCATCATTTAACTCAACTCCTGATTTAATAGTTTTTGGAGCATACTGGAAACCTAGTTTATGACCATCTGAAAATCTTTGAGTGTAGGAGTCTTCTTTTTTACTAGTTAAAATATCAGAATCTGGTATTAAATGGGATTCCGGGATGTATCTTAATGTATTCGTTTTTGAAACGCCTTTTAAAGGCGTCCAAACATTAACTGCTTTTTCCATATTTTCTCCGTAAAATGTTTCACGATGAAAACCTATGCTTTCACTTTTTGGATCTTTTGATGGTCTAGAAGCTCTTAAATAAACATTTGACTGTATTAAAAATTTGCTTGTTTCAAGGTAGTTCTCCAATTCAGGTAAAATATTTTTACATATTAACGAAGCAGCGCAGTGACCATTTAGATTATTTTGTGCTTCAATCATTAACATTCTGTATTCTTCATTTGGTAAATCAAAGTAAAAGCTATCTTTTTTATCAAAAGTTTTTTCAATAATATTTATTAGATTAGGCAACAAATTTTTATCGTAATGACTAGCTATAACTATTGAAGAATTCATAATTTATTTTAAGCTGTTAAATTGCATCACTTTATCAAGTTTTTCATCAGAAACACCTTTCTGAATAAGTTTTTTGTTGATGTGTTTGTCAAATATATCAAGTGCAAATTCGTAGTATGATAAATCCTTATTACTTTTGCAATGATATAGTGAATTTTTATTGGTTCGTCTTATAAATTCAATTTTTTCTATGATATTTTTTATAGGAGTTGGTGCAAGAAACTTGTTTACATAAGGATGTATTTCTTTTTTTTTGTCTAATTTATTTTTCCATTCATTAATCAAATTAAATTGAGGATGAATAATCTTACTTGCTCTAAGTATAGATGTATTATTTAAATTTGATTTAATCCAGTTTTCAACCTCTAGCTTTTGCCTACCATACTCATTCATAGGATTTGTTATATCATCAACTTTCATAAACGGTTTTTTACCATCAAAGACGCAATTTGATGAAATATATAAAACTTTTTTGGAAATTTTTGAAAATACCTTCAATGATTTTTGTGTGTTAGCTACATTAATTAAATATGTTTCATCTTTGTTATTTTCACAAAAATCTTGGTTGCAAACTGATGCAAAAAAAATAACAAAATCAAAACTATAATCATTGAATACTTCAAAATTAAGATTCTTTAGATCGAAATATAAAACATCATTTGGGATAGTTTTTCTTCTTGAAGTATATTTAAACTTTAATTTATTATCTTCACAATGTTTTATATAACATTTGCCTAAAGAACTATCTCCACCAACTATTAATATTGCCATTTAACCTTTTGAAGAATCTCATTCCATAAAATAACATTATCTATATTAAAATTTAAGTCTATTTTTATAGAATTTGCTTGATTCCAGCTATCTATATTACCAATATCAATATGAATATTGTTATTAAGAAAGGTATTAATTCTGCCTAAAAATAAAGGAATAATATCATGAGAAATATCAAGAGGACTCTTATTGGTATCTATTTTTTCATCAATTATTTTTTTAAGCTTTTTGTTGAATATGAACACAGCCCCATTTGCAAGATTTCCATTGTCCTCTTTTTGTTTTTCAAAAAAATTTCTTACTACATTATCAAAGTCTATTTTTACTATCCCACAAGTTTGAGGAGTACTAGTTTTAAAAAGCATCATTGTTAGATCGGTATCATTAGTTCTAGAGTTATGACAGTCTATAAAATCTTTCAGATTTGTTATACAAAGATTATCAGCATGTGCAACAAAAAAATCTTTGTCTTGAAAAAAATCATAATTGTTAAAGATCGTTCCTGCCGTTCCAAGCAGTTCCTTTTCTTCAACAATCTCTACAAAGTTTCTCCATGATGAGTTAAGTAAGTAATTTACTACAATGTCTTTTTTGTAAAATACATTTACTAAAACTTTTGAAATAATTTCTGTACTTTTTAGTTCCTGTAACCAGATATCTAAAAGAGGTCTTCCATTTATAGGCATCATACATTTGGGAAGCTTACTTGTAAGAGGTCTAAGTCTTGTTCCTTCACCTCCAGCCAATAATAATGCTCTCATATTAGAAAATATTAATCCTTAATTTGATCAACTATTTCTTTGAATTGTATTGGTGTATTTCCAACTCTGCCAACCTGGATCGATGCAGCAATTGAACCAATGTATGAAGCTTCCCAGATATTAGAGCCACAAAGAAGAGCAAGTGAACTTGAAACCAAAAGGGAGTCTCCAGCTCCAGCAACATCTTTAGGAGATTGATTAAGAGCTCCAATTCGATCAGTAACTTCATTATTAGTATTTTCTTTGCCTGGATGCACTAGGATTCCCTCTTCACCAAGCTTAAGTAAAATATTTTTAGCTAAAGTTTTATTTAATAATTTATCAGCCAATCTAACTAACCCTATTTGGTTATCTCTTAAGCTAATTCTTGCCTCTCTTTCAGTTGGAGTTATCAAGTCAGCATCAAGAAACCTTGAAATATCTCCTGTTTGAGAAGACGACTGACTATCCGCAGCAACCATAACACTATTTTCCTTTGCTAAAGTAATAATACTATCAACCAAGGGTTGAGGTAAAACACCGTAGTTAAAGTCAGAAAAAATAATTAAATCTATTTTTTTTATTATTTTTTTTACTCTTCTTATAATCTTATTTTGTATTTCAATATTAATTGAATTTTCAGATAAATCGCTTACTCTCAATAAAGTCTTTCCCTTAGATCTGTATCTTTTTTTAAGAGTGGTTGGACGACTATTATCCTTGATTACATATGAGGTAACTTTATTTGCTTTGAATTCCTTTTTTGCTAATTGGTGATAAGAATCATTACCTGCTACGCTAATAAAATATGTTAATGCTCCAAGACCAGAGCAATGAGATGACACTATCCCTGCTCCTCCTACAAAAATAGATGATGAAATTGGTTTGACTACAAGTGTTGGATCTTCTTGAGACATTCCTAGCGCTTCGCACGCAATATATTCATCAATAATTAAGTCACCAATAACACAAACTGACTTTGATTTAAATTTTCTAAGAATTGCAGATATATTTTTTTTATCAATAGAATGTCTTTTATTGAATTTAATTGGATTTGTAATTGTGAAAGTATTTGAACTTGTCATTTCTTTCTTTAACAAATCTAGGGAAGAAAAAGATACATCACCAGAGCTGAAAACTAACTTTCCTCCATACGATTTAATTATTTCTTCTTCTTCGTTGTATTGATGTTCGTACTCTTTACCCTTTACAACAATATGGGGCTTCAATTTTTTAATGACTGAAGTAATTGGCTGTCTAAAAATAAATGCACTATCAACCCAATTATTTGTTTTTAGTGTTTCTAGCCTAAGTTTCTCAGGAACATGTCCTTCTTGTCCCGCTATTTTATCGCTCGAAACTGCAACGTGTAATTTGCCAGTCAGAGATTTTGCAAATCGTAAAAGTCTTAAATGCCCAGGGTGAACAATATTAAAATTTCCATATACCAAAACTATATCTTTATTCATAAATAATTACCCTAGAGTATTTTTAATGGAGGTATCTAATTCTATTATAGGTCTTATTACTTTGCCTTTTTTTAAATCATTTATCGCAAGATTTATATCTTCTAATTTATATTTCTTAGAAATAAATTTTTCAAGTGGTAGTTTTCCATCTAAATATAATTTAGAAAAAATTGGTATATCTTTATCTGGTTGAGCATCACCACCCCAGCTACCGATAATTCTTTTGCCAGAAATTAAGTCAAATGGATCTATTGAAATTTTATCTCCAAACCTCGGATGGGATGCAAATACACACAAGCCATCATTTGTTTTAATTGACTCAAAGGCTTGTTCAATTGTTTTTACAAGACCAGCGGCGTCTATGGCGTAATCAACTCCAATGTCATCTGTATTTTCTTTTATAAACCTTACAGGGCATTCATTTAATGGGTTGAAGATATGGGTTGCACCAAACTCTTTCGCAAGAGCTAATCTTTCATCATTAATATCAATGGCAAAAATTTTATTGAATGAATATAATCTAGAAGCTGCCAAAGCGCTTATGCCAATGCCTCCTATTCCAAAAAATGCTATATCAGTATTATTTTTAGGTTTAATAGTATTTGTTAATATTCCAGAACCTGTTAGAACTGCACAACCAAATAAAGCCGCAATATCCATCGGTATTTTTTTTGGTATTATTACACATCTATTTTCAGAGACTATGGCATATTCATTAAAGGTAGTTACACTACCTGCATTAAAATATTTATCTTTATGCTTATAACAACATCCGCCTGAATCAATACCATTAGCTTTTATCCACCCCAGAACTATCGTATCACCTGATTTCACTTTAGTAACATCAGGACCAGTTTCAATTACAATTCCAGACCCTTCATGACCTAAAAAATGTGGTAAATACTTATCTTCTCCTCGAAGACCTTCTATTTCCATGATTTGACTATGACATACACCGCTATAAGCTAACTTTACTAAGACTTGTCCTTTTTTAAGTCTTGGAATCTTTACATTAGAAACTAACTTTAAAGGACTTTTTTGTTTTTCAAGAACGGCAGCTTTAAAATGTATATCTTTCATATTAATTTATCTGTATTTAATATAGCAAGTATTAACTAAAAAGGACCCGTAAACCAGTCTCCTGGAACGTCATGAGGATAATCTTTTTTAAAATTATCGCCAATAGTAACTTTTATTTTTAACATTTCAGCAACTTTTTTTACAATATCCTCTGCATTTACATGATAATCTTTAGTTAATGAAAAACTTGTGGCTTCAGGAAAATTAGGCATTGCAAGCCTCTCTGGTTTAATTTCAAGAATCTCCCACATTTCATCAACAACCTTTGAAAGAATTTCTCCTGATATTGATCCATCTAATGTTCCAGTATCTAAAATTAAAACTTTTTTTGTTTTTTTAACAGATTTATAAATTGTTTCGTAATCTACTGGGGCAACAGTTCTTAAGTCAATCAACTCAATATCAATTTTATATTTTAATAAAAAGTCTGCTGCATGAATTGCTTCTATTACCATATAAGACATTGCAACAATTGTTATATCTTTTCCTTTTTTTAAAAGATTAGCCTTTCCTATAGGAACAGGTGCATATTTTTTGGGTACGTCTCCTTTTATATTATGAAGCCATCTATGTTCCAAAAAAATAACGGGATTTCTATCTAAAATACTTGAAATTAATAGTCCTTTTGCATCAGCAGCAGTAGCTGGCATCACAACCTTAAGTCCAGGAATATGAGCAAACCACGCTTGAAGATTTTGAGAATGTGTCGGGCCTTGACCCCATCCTCTTCCCATAATAAGTCTTATTGTTATAGGAACACTTTTTTGATGTCCAAACATAAAATACCATTTAGCTGCAGCATTAACCACCTGATCCATTGCAAGAAGAAAGAAGTCTAGTCTTTGGTGAACCATAACAGTTTTTTTACCATTTATAGCTGCGCCAATACCCACTCCAGTCATTGCATTCTCAGATGTTGGAACATCAAAAACTCTATCTTCAGAATATTTTGATTGCAGATCTTTTGTTGTACCAAAAATATTTTTTGGATCATCAACACCTAAGCCAAAAACTATTACATCTTTATCTTTTGCCATAGATTGATCTATAGCTTCTCTGATGGCTTCAACAAATGTTATTAATCTTTTCATTAATTTTTAAATATGCCTTTAAATGCATCTTTTGGATCAGGGAACGGAGATTTTTTTGCATATTCAAAAGCTTTATTTATAAGAAGTTCCGTATCTTTTTTTATTGATTTTAAAAGGTCCTTGTCTACAATTTTCTCCTTAAGCATTATCCTTTCAAATAATGTTATAGGATCTTTTTTTTTCCACTGTAAATACTCAGATTGTGATCTGTATCCTATGTCATTATCATAATTTGGGCCACAATGTTCTCTCCATCTGTATGTTTCCAATTCAATAAAAAATGGCATGCTGGTCTCTCTAATTTTTGTTATTGCTTTATTTGTTAGTTTGTTTACTTTGCGAACATCGTTTCCATCTTCGTGGGCTGAAGAAACACCGATAGCCTGAACCATCTCAAATATCTTTCTTCCTTCAGGTTGTCTAACTTTCAGAGGTGAATAAACTGAATATAGGTTATTTTCACATACAAAAAGAATTGGTAATTTTTTTGTTATAGCAAAGTTTACGGACTCATAAAATACCCCCTCTTCAACAGAACCATCACCGCAGAATACAACACTTATAGAGTCTTTTTTATCAATCTTCAGTGACAAGCCAAGTCCAACACCAATAGGGATTGTATTTCCCACAATAGCAGTACTACCCTCAAACCCTACACCTCTGTCTATAAGATGCATAGATCCACCTTTACCTTTTGAGCAACCTGTTTTTTTTCCATATATTTCTGCAATCATTCTATTCAAATTCCCACCTTTAGCTAAGTAATGAGCATGTCCTCTATGAGTACTTAAAGCCAAATCAGTTTTTTTAAGTGCTTGTCCAACCCCACTAGCTGCAGCTTCTTGACCAATGGAAAGGTGTGTTGGGCATCTCATTTCTCCAAACTTATATCTATTTGCAATCTCTTCTTCTGCCATTCTTATTAAAAGCATATTTTTATATAATTTTAAATCTTGATTGCTCATTTAATTTTCTGAACTATGTTACCGATCACAATTTTAATCTTTTAAAGATACTTTCGGGGATATTTTTTATAATTATCATAATAAAAAACCAAATTCTTTTGTAAAAAATAATGTTCTTAGACTTATTCTTAAAAGATTTAAAAATTATGTTTGCTATATCTTCAGGATTTGTTGTTAATAGTTTTGGTAAATTTAGACCTTTAGTCATTTTTGTTTTTATGAAACCGGGCACAACTGAGACAACTCTGACATTTGATTTATGTAATCTATTCCTGAGTCCCGACAGAAAAGCAGTAAAGCCTGATTTTGATGAACCATATATATAATTAGAGCCTCTGCCCCTTTCTCCAGCTACAGAGCTCATTGCAATTATTGTTCCTTCTTTTCTTTTTTCAAAAATATTTGCAAATAATCCTAATAATAATGATGGTGCTTCATAGTTAGTCTTCATTACCATTGATGTAGTTTCAATGTTTCGTTCGTCTTCTTTTTGCTTACCAAGCGCACCTACAGCACAGAATACCACCTTTGGAATATGATTTAATTCACTAATAAACTTTTCAAAAGATGTATAATTCAGTATATCTAGTTCAAATTTTTTTACGCTTACATCAAATCTTATCTCTATATCAGAACATTGTTCTTGTAGCTCAGATATTTCTCTTCCTGCAAGAAGAAGATCAAAACCATTTTGAGCAAATTTATAAGCAACTGCAATTGCAACATCTGATTTTGCACCAATAATTAAAATGCTTTTACTTTTCATATTTCAAGTCGTTTTGATAATTCGGACGAAAATTCAATTCCTTTAGATTTTTTTTGAACTAAATTTAAAAAATTTTCTATATCAACACTGCTATCTTTAAATGTTTTTGAGCTTAGAGTTGCATCTTTTGAAAGATAGAACTTACCACCATTTTTAATAACTATATTTTCTAGTAACTTGACCATTGATAAGTTTTTTTTATTTATTTTAAAATCTAATGCAAGTGTAAATCCTTCCTCAGGAAATGACAGAAAAGCATTACCTTTTCCAAATTTCTTTAATACCGCCAAAAATGCTCCAGAGCTATTGTTTTGAATTACTTTTAAAATGTCTGAATACCCTTGAAAGCTCTTATCTATTGGAAGAATGCATTGAAACTGAAAGAATCCTTTCTTTCCATATAACCTATTCCAATTTTTAATTGAATCAAGGGGATAAAAATATGAATCCCAATCAGTTGTATTTTTTATTGATTTCAATGAGCTGATGAAATAATAAAATTTATTAAAAATTTTAACTGTAATATTATTGAGTACGAATGAAGGTAAATTGAATAACAGTGAAAGTATTTGTTTTTTTTGTTTTGGGAACAGCTCTTGATCTGAGACAAGATCTTCATTTAATGCATGTTCTCCAAGCATAAGAACTGATCTTCCCAAATTTTTACCTGATGAAAGACAATCAATCCAAGCAACAGAATAAAGTGAATCATTGAAGGATTCAAATGAATTAATAGTCTCATTAAGATTTTTATTTATGACAATTTTTTGCTTGATCCACCCAGACTGTACCTTACGTAAATTAATAGAACATTTAGTAATTATGCCTGTTAAACCCATACCTCCAATTGTTAAGTCAAATAAATTTTTATTTTCTAAGTTTGAACATCTTTGCAATTTTCCATTAATATCAATAATTTCAAACCAATTTACAAAATTTCCAAATGAACCTTCAAGATGATGATTTTTGCCATGAATATCTGAAGCAATTGCTCCTCCAACAGTTATAAATTTTGTTCCAGGTGTCACATAAGGAAACCAACCCTTAGGAAGACATATATCAATAATATCTGCAAAAAGAACTCCAGCTTGGATAATAAGTTCTCCTTTTTTATTATCTAAATTTATAAATTTATTTAATTTCAATGTAGAGACTGTTAGATTTTTATTTATTGATGCATCTCCATAGGACCTTCCATTACCTCTCGCAATTAAAGAACCTGGTTTATTTTTTATAATGCGAGTTAGTTCCTCAATACTATTTGGATAAACAATATTAGCTTTAATCTTAGGATATCTTCCCCATCCATATAACGTTTTCATAAAATAGGAGGACTTAATTTTCAAAAGTATAATATTTATGTAGAAAATAACTAGGCAAGAATGGGCTTGATACACCAATCATATGAGCAAGTAAATAATTGTTATTAAAAAAATAACCTTTGTAGGAAATATAATCAAGAAATTGATAAGCAACGTTAGATACTGCAATTGTTAAAAGAAGCATTGCAATATTAACAACAATGAATCTAGGGAAAGACTGAAATAGATTACCTCGTTGAAATACTACAGATTTAAATAATACAAAAGCAATTATTACTCCAACCCAATAAGCAAAAAATATACTCAATGAATAAGGAAGAAATTGTGAGAACAAAATCCTTGATATTATATTTGAGGCTGCGGCGATCCCACCTGCTGCTAAGAATGTAAAAATGTTAATAGCTTTATTTAGCCTAATACTTTTAAGCATAAATATTTTTTATAGTATTATATTGTTTGCGTTGTATTATATATTAATTTTAATCTAAGGGTCTTTTATGAAACCGCTTATTGTTGATTATGATGGAACTTATATAAAGGTCGATTCTCTAGTCGAAAGCTTTTTTATACTCTTGCTCACGAAACCATTTAAAGCAATTCTCCTTCTAAAATATATTAAAAATATTCCTAAATTTAAAAGATATGTTCTTGAAACTAATAAATCAGGTGATCTCATACCTAAGAATATAGAAGTTTTAGAGTTTCTAAAAGTTGAAAAAAAAAATTGAAAGGTCTATTCATTTGGTGTCAGGTTCAAATGAAAGTTTTATAAAAGAAAGTCTTGACGAAGATTCTATTTTTGATTCTATTCATGGAACATCTGAAAACATAAATTTAGTTGGTAAAAAAAAATTGGGCTTCATTAAATCAGAAATTAGTGAGGATTTTGACTATATTGGTGATTCTTTTAAAGACATTCCTATTTGGAAAGCTTCAAATAAAGCATATGTGGTAAATCCTAATTTCTTTTTTAAAATTTTTTTAAAAAGATTTGTCGACAAAGATATTAAAATTTTAGGTAAAGAAAAATATGGTTTTTCATTTTTTGTGAAATTTTTAAGAGCGCATCAATGGGTAAAAAACTTACTTATATTTGTTCCAATATTATTAAGTAAGGATGTTGGCTTAGACACTAATTTAATCTTTTTAACAACTCTTGGATTTATTTTTCTTAGTTTTACAGCTTCTGGTGGCTATATTATTAATGACGTGATCGATATTAACGCTGATAGAATGCATAATTCAAAAAAAAATAGGTCCATAGCCTCTGGCTCCATTAATATAATAAATGCACTATTGATAGCAGTATTATTAATATGTTCGTCTTTATTTCTTTCAAAAATATATTTAGGAAATTTATTTTTCTTGGGTCTTTTGTCGTATCTATTATTAAGCATTTTCTACAGCTTAATTATAAAAAAAATAACAATTCTGGATATTTTGATGTTGAGTAACCTATTCACCCTTAGAATCTTTCTTGGGATTCTTATTCAAGGAGATGAAGTTTCTTTTTGGCTGCTAGTGTTCTCTGTATTTTTTTTCTTGTCTTTAGCTTCCCTTAAGAGGTTTGTTGAGGTGCTTAATTTTAATTCGAAGGAGCCTAATGATATTAAGATTCCTGGTCGAGGCTATATAAAAAAAGATAAAGATTTTTTATTTTCCATTGGGATGGTTTCTGGTCTTTTATCTATATTTCTTCTGTTTTTATTTTTTACAGCACAATCAGATGCATATAGTCTAAATTATCAAATATTTATTCACTCACTTGTAACCTTGGTTATGCTCTTCTGGTTAATGAGAATGTGGTTTAATAGTCTAAGGAAGATCATGGTTGAAGATCCTATTTCTTTTGCAATAAAAGATCGTACTTCAATTTTACTTGGTATATTCGTAATAATACTTATTATTTATGCATAAAATATTTTTATCTGGTGCTGCTGGGCTCGTTGGTCAAAATCTTTGCATTGAGTTATCCAAATCGCATAAGGATTTCTCGCTTGTTGGATGTGATAAGAATTCTTATAACTTGAATATTCTAGAATCAATAAATTCATCTCAAAATTTTGAATTTATTTGTGAAGACTTATCAGAAAAGAATAGTAACTGGGTTCAGTCTCTTAAAGATTCAGATATTCTGATTATATGTCATGCACAAATTAGCTCTTTGAATGAGGAGGATTTTATTAGAAATAATGTTCAAGCAACTAAAAATTTGTTAGAAGAAGCTCAAGCTTCTAATATAAAGAAAATCATTCATATAAGTTCTTCTGTAATAAATTCAAATGCCTCCGATGCATATATAGATACTAAAACACAGCAAGAAAATCTAATCAAAAATTCTGGCATTGAAAACATAATCCTTAGGCCCACTCTGATGTTTGGAGCACTAGATAGAAAACATCTTGGATGGTTGGCAAGGTTTTTAAAAGTTAGTCCTATATTCCCAATTCCAGGTAATGGGAGGTATGTTAGACAACCATTATTTGTAAATGACTTCTGTAACATTATTATTTCATGCATTAATAATAATATGGAAGGTGTATATGATATTTCTGGACTTGAAGAAGTAGAATATATCGAAATTATCAAACTCATAAGATACTCGATAGGTTCTTACTCATTGATAATTAAAATGCCTATTACTGTTTTTAAGTTTTTGCTAAAAATGTATTCCATATTTGATAAAAACCCACCCTTTACAAGTGATCAAGCTGAAGCGCTGATCACTCCTGAAACATTTCCAAAAATTGATTGGCCAAGTATTTTCAAAGTTGAAAATACAACTTTTAAAGAAGCAGTAACAAAAACATATAAAAATAATAAGTACTCTAAAATTAAAATGGAGTTTTAGAAATGAAAAAGATTGCAATAATTGGAGCTGGTGTGATGGGACTGTCCGCAGCTTATCACTTACTAAAGAAAGATTACGATGTTGATATATATGAAGCTGCAAAAGAGCCAGGCGGAATGGCAGCTCATTTTGATTTTGATGGCCTTTCTATTGAAAGGTTCTATCATTTTATATGTAAAACAGACTATGATACTTTTGAATTACTTGAAGAATTAAATATTCAAGATGAGTTGAAGTGGAAGGAAACATCCATGGGATATTTTATGAATAATCAAGTAAATAAATGGGGAGATCCGATATCTCTCCTAAAATTTCCTAAGATTGGCATAATTACAAAAATAAGATACGGGCTCCTAGCATTCATATCCACAAAAATAAAAAGATGGGACTCTTTGGAAAATTTATCTGCAGAAAAATGGCTAAAAAAATGGGTTGGTGCTAAAGGTTATGATATTTTATGGAAAAAACTTATGGAGTTGAAGTTTCATGAACATAGTGGAAATATTTCTGCAAAATGGTTGTGGACAAGAATAAAAAGAACCGGTGCATCAAGAAAATCAATTTTCCAAGAGGAATTAGGATACATAAGTGGCGGATCTGAAACTCTTGTCAATACTTTAGTCAATCAAATAGAAAATATGGGTGGAAATATATTTTATAGTTCACCTCCTAAAAAAATATTTTCTGTGTCTGGAAAAGTAACTGGACTTCAAGTTATGAACAAAAAAATTGACTATGATAATATTATCTCTACAGTTCCAACTCCCTATATAGAGAGTTTTGTTAGTTGCTTAAATTCAGACGAGATGAATGGATATAAGTCTATAAAAAATATCGGAGTGGTATGTGTTCTATTTAAATTGTCAAAAAAAGTATCAAATCATTTTTGGTTAAATATAAGTGATGACTATATTGATGTTCCTGGAATAATAGAATTCTCAAACTTAAGAGATTTAGAAAATAATATTATTTATATCCCATACTATATGCCGATAACAAATAGCAAATTTAAAAATTCTGATTCGGATTTCATTAATGAAAGTTTAGAATATATAAAAAAAATTAATCCTCAAATCTGTAATAATGATGTTTTATCATCGTATGTCGGAAGACTTAAGCATGCTCAACCAATTTGTGACGTAGGTTTCCAAAAAAAACTTCCCAACATTGAGACTTCAATAAAAGGACTTTATATAGCTGATACCTGTTTCTATTATCCAGAGGATAGAGGCGTTTCAGAAAGTGTGAAAATGGGTAAAAAATTATCAAAACTAGTAATTAGATAATTAATATACTTCGTAAATAATATAGTCTTGATTTGTATAAACTTTTTCAAAGCTAAGGTTTTTTGCTTTGGATGAAGTAATCATGTAATCAAATTGAAATTTATCTCTTAAAAAAATAACTTCTTTCTCAGATAAATTATTATATTTTAAATAAATATCTGACTGGTGTTCTTCAAACCATCCATGGGTGTCACCTAGATTTATATTCCAAAAATTTAGAATATCTTCTGAAAAAAATTTTACATCAATACTATTTGCTCTATACATTTCAGCAAAAAAAGGAAAAGGTCTAAAAGTTGGTCTTTTTGAAATTCCATTCATTTGCATGTGCCGATTTATTGTCATAAATTTATCACCTGGATATGATTTTTGATTCATCCAATGCAAAACTTGAAGAGTTGGTTTTTCGTGTTTATTAAACCAAACACTTCCTGCAAACCAATTAATTGATTCTAAATAGATAGAACTTAAAAGAACTAATCCAATAGTTATATGCTTGCCTCTATAGGAACTTAATTTGAAAGTACTTAAATAATTTTTTTTTGTATTTACATACACTAATCCCAAAATTAAGTATATGGCAATGAGCTTAAATAAAATAAAATTTGGAAGATTGATATAATTATTAATGTCAAAAATCAAAAAGATGCTTTGTTTTAATACAAAATTGATGATCGAACCTTGATCTAAAAACTTAGCTGTTATGAACAAGCTTATGCTAAAAAACGTTAGAAAAAATATCGCAAGATTCCTATAAAAATAATTTTTATTAATTAGATTTTTATCAAAAAAAATAAAAAAAGGTAAAAAGATCCATAATGAAATAGATTTGAATGATGCCGCAAATATAATAAATACCATTGATGTTATCTTCAAATTTCTTGATGAATCATCTGATAAAATATTATTTAATAAATAAAAGGCGATAACTGGAAAAATTAGTATTTGTATGTAGCTGGTTGCTCTTAAAGGGTGAATTTGCACAAAAGGTAATAATTCATATATTGGGAAATTAAGTAAAATTATATCTATGATTATGTAAATGATGATTATAAAAAGTACTAGAAAAAAAATTTCTGAGAACTTTAAGTATAATTTTTTATTAAAAATATTATCATTTTTAATTGAAGTAACTGCGATTAAAAGAAGAAAAAAAGAAACAAAATATTGAGATAATATTCCTATAAATACATTGTTTTCCCAACCAAATGTGTGACCCCCTTTGAGTCCTATTATAATTTTCCATAAATATTCATTTGGTATGCTATCCCCAGGACTTTTTGCCATAACAGAAATTAAAAAAATCAATGCGAAAATAAAAAGTAAATACAAAATATTGAATATATAATTTTTATTGTACGAATTATTTTTGAATATTTTATAAAGAGAAAATAAACCAATTATAGGCAGGATCAAAAAGGCATGTCCAATATGTACAAAAACTAAACAAAATAATAATATATTTGCCTTCATGTTATTACCTTTGATTAACGATGCGAAAATCAAACATACAACACCGAATGCATAAAAGTTCATATCTGGAAAAGCTTGCAAAACTGACCCTGGTGGCCCGAATTTTGCTAAATTAATGTCAAGCATTACAAATGCGATTGCCATGTACGAAACCAATAATGAATTATGATTATTTATTTCATAAGCTCTTGATAAGAAGAACATACAAAAGCAAAAAAATAAACCGCCTATGATTGTTAGAATATAGCTTGTTAACTCTAGGCTAATTCCAAAAAAACTAAAAAGAAAATTCTGAATTAGTACTGAAGGGCTTAAGTATCCAAGCTTAGTGATATTTTGAAGAATGTCATTAGAAAATTCATCATTGAATAATATAAGATAGCTGCTAAATACACCTGAGGTAGACGAATCTTGAATCATTAACTGTCTATCAAAGTCGCCAACCATTAGAATTGCAGCCGGTATTATAAAAATAATTGCAAAAAAAACTATCACGCTGGATTTATTTATATCGAAGTATTTATCTTCTATAATTTTTAACATCAATCAAATTTAATTAAATAAATATAGATCATACCAAATATGAATTTATGGCATAAACCAGTAATAATCTCCTGTATAACCAGATTCGGCAAATAATTCTTTCCATTCGTTAACATGTAAAATCGTCTTAGCAGTAAGATTCCACGCTAGCATTCTTTCTTTTTCTTCATCATTTCTATATGCATCAACAGTAATAAATGAGCCATATTTAGCTACTCGACTAATCTCTCTTAGGGCCTTTATCAAATTATCGTCATCAAAATTATGCAGGGTTGTTATTGATATAGCATAATCAAAAGCATTGTCTTCAAAAGGCAGATCATCGGCGCTTGCAACTTTCATAAATGGCTTCATTTCTTCAATTCCATTCTGAATTGCATATTCAGAAATATCAATGCCCTCAACTTTCATACCAGGAATCAATCTTTGGAAATCATACATCATGAAACCTTTTGCGCATCCAATATCCAAAAGAGAGTTATCAGAATTAATATTCCAATGATTTTGAAAAGTTGGAACAACAGGCTCCCAAAATCTTTGATTATATGTGAAACCTCCATAACCATGCGATCGGTCACCATCAAAAAATTCTTTTCCAAACTTTCTTGCTAGAGCCCTATCATGCTCACTTTTAGACTGAGCCCTCCCAGTGACATCTCTCTTTGGTTTTGGATAATTAGCTAATAAATCAATTTCTTTTCCCATTATTTACCTCTTATCTAGTTAAAGAATTCTTTAAGTGTGCCTACAACAATATCTAGATCAGAATTTTCTAACTCGGGATAAATTGGTAGGCTTATCATTTCTTTTGCAAAATTTTCTGTTTTTGGGAAGTCACCAATGCTATATCCTAGATTTTTTGAGCATTCTTGTAGATGGATCGGTATAGGATAATGAATTTTTGTTTCAACGCCTTTATTCATCATAAAGTCCATTAACTTATCTCTTATATTAGCTTCAACTCTTATCACAAAATTATGATACACAGGTTCCTCATGATCTAAATCATTTGGTGTAATAACTAAATCACATAAATTTTGTCTGTAAATATCTGCAATCTCTCTAAACCTTTTATTCCAGTTTTCCAAGTGCCTCAATTTAATACTCGCTATTCTTGCTTGTAGTGCATCTAATCTAGAATTAAAACCCCATAATTCACATTCATCTCTATTTTTTAAGCCATGATTTCTCAGTTTTTTTACTGTCTCGTATAAATGTTTTTCATTAGTAGTAAAAACGCCACCATCACCAATAACCCCAAGATTCTTTAACGGGTGTAAACTAAAGCCAGCGGCATCTCCTAGTCCACCTACTCTCTTTCCTTTGTATTTGGCTCCAATTGCTTGAGCAGAATCTTCGACAACATATAAGTTATTATTTTTTGCAATATCATTTATTTCGTCCATATCAGCAGGTCTTCCTGTAAGGTGGACTGGGATAATAGCTTTTGTTTTTGAGGTTATTGCATCCTCTATTTTATTTACATCAATATTATAATCTTCTGCGCAATCTACAAAAACAGTTTTTGCTTTAGTTGATTCTATCACCCAAGCAGAAGCTATAAAGGAATTGGGGCAAGTAATAACCTCATCGCCCTCTCCAACATTCATTGCTTTAAGTGCTAAAAATAAAGCGTCAGATCCATTAGCTAATCCTAATGCATATTTTGTTTGGCAATAATTTGCTATTTCATTTTCAAAGTCTTCTAGTGCTTCACCCATAATATATTGACCTGAAGAGCCAATTTCTTCAAATACCTGAATAAATTCCTCTTTTAAAGGATCAAATTGTTTTCCAATAGAAACAAATGGCACTTTCAAAACTTATACTCCATAAAAAGAGTTAACATGATAGACCATCTTATCTAAATCTTCTTTTGAAACAAATTCATGAACAGGTAAAGATATTACAGATTTCCCCGCCATTTCGCATACTGGAAAGTCCCCCTCAGAGTAACCATATTTTTTAGCAGCTTCTTGAAGGTGCATCGGAATTGGGTAATGTACTTTTGCATCAATGTTCTTCGATATTAAATATTCTTGTAGATCATCTCTTTTTTCAGCTCTGAACATATAAAGATGAAAAACTTCTTTTAAATTATCATCTCTTTGAGGAATGCTTATTTCAGATAAGCCATTTAATTTTTTATCTAAATATAAAGCATTAGAAATTCTAGAATTTGTAATATTTTCTATTTTTTCTAACATATGTTTTACAACAACAGCTTGGACAGAATCGAGTCTAGAATTATATGAAAATTCTATACATTCATTTCTACCTATTAATCCATGGTTTCTGATAAGTTTTAGTCTTTTAGAATGCTCATCGGAATCAGTAGTAATAATTCCTCCATCTCCCCATACATTTAAGTTTTTTAAAGGATGGAAACTGAAACAACCAAAATTTCCTAAACTACCTGCTGGTCTATTTTTATAGGTAGCTTTAATTGCATGACATGCATCCTCAATAACAGATATGCCATATTTTTCAGCTAAAGTATTTATTTTATCCATTTCACATGGTCTTCCAGACCAATGAACTGGCATTATTGCTTTTGTCTTTGACGTTATAGCTGATTCAATTAGATCAGGATTTATATTCAAGTCATCTCCACAATCTACAAAAATTGGAGTTGCTCCAGATGTGGCAATTGCTCCAACGGTAGCAAAAAAAGTAAACGGCGTTGTAATAACTTCATCTCCTTTATCTACTCCTATTGATTTCAATGATAAAAATAAGGCATCTGTTCCACTTCCAACACCTATTGCATGTTTTGTTCCACATAATTTTGCATATTTTTCTTCAACTTCATCGACTATGCTTCCAAGGGTAAAGTCGCCCTTTATCACAACTTCTTTTATTTTTTGTAAGATTTCATCATGATCTGAAAACTGCTCTAACAAATAATTATGGTTTATATCCAATTTTGAATCTTTGTTGTATTGATCTGGGTAAAAATTACCAGTAAATTCTTTAAATTTTTTCGACATTTCTATTCCTTATGGTTATATTTATGGCTGAGTCTATTGATTTCTTCAAAATTCTCTTTTACCCAGCTTATTGTTTGATTAATTCCATCTTTAATAGTAACTTCGCAGCGCCATTTTAATGCAGAATGAGATTTTTTTGAACTCATTAAATATGCAAAGTCTTTTCCAGTTCTATCGGGTGTAATTCTTGTATGTTTTTCAAAATCAACACCCAATTCATCACAAATTAACATTACAAGCTCTTTGATTGTATAGAAATCATTTGGAGAGAAATGATATGCCTCACCTAAATTGCCATCTTTAATAATACTCATTATACCTCTTGAAACATCTTCTGAGTGAATAAATGCTCTCACAGATTTTCCTCCCCCATGGAGATCTAAAATATCATCATTTAAAATTGAAATAATCGTTTTTGGTACAATCCTATATAGTTGCTGGTGAGGTCCATAAAAATTGGCAAATCTGCCTATGGACGCGGGGAATGAAAAATTTTTTTTAAGAGACAATATACTCAAATCTGTTGCCATGTGCGAAATAGCATATGGTGTGCTTGGGTTCATTGGAAATGATTCATCTATTAGATCATCATTGCTTCCATAAACCTCTGGTGTTGAAATCCTAATATACTTTTTTAAATAAGTTTTGCCAATCAAAAATCTATGAATCTTTGATTTAGAAACAATATTTGTTTGATACCATTGATGAGGGTTTTCCCAGCTTTCTGCTACCATTCCCTGACCTGCAAAATCAATAATGAAATCTGGTTTAAAGCTATCAATAACATCTAATATTTCATTAATATGATTATTTAAATCTAACTGATGAAAGGTATATTTATCATTATTATTGTTGCTTAAGATTGGAAGAAAAATATTTGAAGATTCTTTTGATCTATTTATACCAACAACATCGTTTTTTTGATTAACACAATAGTTTACAAACGAGGAACCTGCAAAAGAATTTGAACCTAATATGAGATACTTACTCAAGATTAAACTTCGTACTCAGCTTTTCCAACAATTGAATCTATAACAGTAGTAACCCATATCATATGAATGCACTCAACAATGTTATAAGCCCTGCTATCTACCCAGAAATTTATATCACCAATAGATTTAAGGCTATTATCAACATTTTTTCCTGAAAATGTTATTACTGTTAGTCCTAAATCTTTTGCGGTTTTAGCAGCATTAACTGTGCTTGGAGACTCACCACTAACGCTTGTCAAAACAATAGCATCATTTTTTTTGTAGAAGGATTTTATTGCCTCAGACATCCAGTTCTCATAACCAAAATCGTTACTATAGCAAGTTATTAAGTCGGCCTCATTAAATGTAATTCCCCTGACTTTAGCTTGTTTTGTGAAGTCTACCGCTGCATGAGCAGATATTGCTGCACTTGCACCATTGCCAGCAAAAATTAGTTTAGAGTCACTGCGTCTAACTTCTAACGAAATTGATTTAAATTCATCTAAAAGAGTATATATCTCTTCATTAAATGCAAGTTCCTTGTACTTATCAAAATAATTTTTGTAATCAAAATCCATCATTAATCCAAATTATATAATTTATGTCGCTCCATCCATTTTAAATTATAGTTTTCTTCAAGATCCTCAAGCGTTCCACTTCTATATAGATCAATCATTTCTTGAATAGCATCTTTAACTTTTTTTGAGGGTTTAAAGCCAGTCGCAAGAAGCTTATCTGAATTTATTCTATAAGATCTTGGATCATTTGAAGGCTTTATCTCAATTTTAGCATTAGTCTTGAGAGAAACCATATTTGCAATATCTAATATCGAAATATTTTCAAAACCAGCATTAAAAACTCCTTGAAAATTTGGATTTTTAATGAAATGCATATATACATCTGTTATATCGTCGATATGGATATTTGGTCTTGTTTGGTCACCTCCTAGAACAGTAATATGTCCTTTTGTTAATGCCTGCATTGTTAATAAATTCACAGCAACATCTAATCTCATTCTGTTTGAATATCCGCATATAGTTGCAGGTCTAATTATTTGAATACTCATTTTATCTTTATAACTTAACAAAACTTTTTCAGATACCATTTTAGTTTTGTTATATTCAGAAATTGGATCCAAATCAAGATCTTCAGTTACCTCATCTTCATCTTTTACACCATATACACTTCCAGAAGATGCGTAAATAAATTGTTTTACATCACTTGAAGCGGCATTTTCGGCAAGAAGCATTGTAGCCAGACAACTAACTTCCCAGGTTAATTTTGGATTTAGATCTCCACAGGGATCGTTAGCAACTGAGGACAAATGAATAACAACATCAAAGCCATTTAAATCAAATTCATTAATCTTTCTAACATCGCCTTTAACAACTTTAAGATTATTATGATCACCTAGGTTATTTCCAAACCACATAATATCAAATGCAGTTACTTGATGGCCTTCATTTAAAAGCTTGGGTACTAGAGCTGTGCCTTTATATCCACAGGCACCTGTAACAAATATATTCATAAAATATCTAATTCAAAAAAGGCATTATATCTGACATGTGATAAAAACTATATAACTAGCTGATCATAAACATAATTAGCTATTGGTAACGAACAAGTAAGGCCAGGGCTTTCTATTCCTTGAAGAAAAACAAGATTTTCTATTCCATGATTTTCAAAATTAAGAATTGAAAAGTCTGCAAAAGATTCTTCGGGTTTTTGTATTTTTGGTCTAATTCCAACATAATCTTCATTTAGCTTATTTGGATTTAATTCTGGCCAGTATTCTCTGATAGCTTTAACAAATTTGTATTTTAAATCTGAATTAAATTTATAATTAATTTCAGAGGTCCACTCAGTATCTGGTCCAAACCTAACTGATCCATCAATGTCAAAACCTGCGTGAATACCTAATCCATATTTAGTTGGTAATGGATAAATAAGATGATTAAAAGGTGATCTACCTGATAATTTAAAGTAATGACCCTTTGAATAATTAATTGGTTTAACAATATTATTTTTATTGATTATTGTATTTTCAATAAATTTATCAGAATAAAGGCCAGTTGCAATAATCAGAATTCTGCTCTTGATATCAAATTTTTCATCATCAGTTCTGCATGAAGAAACAAAAGAATCATTTCTATTTTTGAAATCTATAAATTCTGTTCTAAGTGAAATAGTGCCCTTAGATTCAAGAAAATCAGACTCTAAAGATTTAATATAATTATGAACATCGAGAACCCCTGTCTCTGGTGATAATAGTGCGTAATTTGCATTAATATTAGGTTCTAAATCTTTAAGTTCTTTATTTGATATTAATATAAGTTCATCTCCCCCAGCACTAATAGCATTCTCTTTAAAATTTTTAAAAATTTCTATTGCTTCACTTTCTGAAGAAACTAATATTTTTCCTGTTTTTTTTGCATAAATTCCTTTTTCGCAACAATAGTTATATATTAATTTATTTCCTATATTACAAAATTTTGCCTTTAAGGAGTTCTTCGGATAATAAAAACCAGCATGAATTACTCCAGAATTTCTTGCTGAAACTTCTTCTCCAATAAAATCATTTTTATCAAGAAGAATTGTTTCTATACCATTATTTGAAAGTGTTCTTGCTATAGAAGTTCCAACAACACCAGCGCCAACAACAAGAGCATTAGTTTCAATTAATTCCATATTTTATGTACTTGGTACCCGGAGCCGGACTTGAACCGGCACGCCATTGCTGGCGAGGGATTTTAAGTCCCTTGTGTCTACCAATTCCACCACCCGGGCATAATTGTAATTTGCATTATATTGTATTTTACAGAATTATCTCTATAGAAAAGAGCTTTGGCTATAGAAATCATATAAATTTTTCTAATTTGTCTAGAGCAATCCAGAAACCTTCACCACCATTTTTATGGCCTTGCCAAATTTCTGGAATAAAAAATGATTCAGGACATGACTTTTTAAGTATTTTACCCAATTTATTGAAGTCTATATTCCCATCTCCAATTTGAAGACCTTCACCGTTAACACCACTTGCATCTCCAAGATGAAGATGCGAACTATAAGGGGCTACTTTTTCACAGAAATCATAAAAATCATAACCAAAATGATTACAGGTTAGGCATGAATGAGATATATCAAAACACATCCTCAAATTTAATTCATTACACCAATGCACTATCTCATCAGAATGAACAAATAAATTTTGATATCTTTGACCACCAAAATGCCATGGAAAAGGTGCCATTGTTTGAGGAATAATTTCAACGCCGTCAGCATTAAGTCTTTCAAGGCTATCCTTAAAGATTTTATATCCTTTAATTACTTCTGCATCAGAAAGATTTGCATCCATTGAAATGCCTCCAATATTCGAAACAATCATTGGAGTTTTTGTTTTTGGAAAATAATCTTTTAGCTCTCTGGTTATATCAATAACTTTTTGCATATACTTAATAGAATGATTTCTGTATTCATCTGAGGGTGAAGCTAAGTCCAACAACATGCTACCCTCAAAAAGTTCTGGAGCGTGCACAACAAAATCATTTTCATACGGACCATCAAGGAACTTAGATATATCTAACTCCATATCAGTGTATGAAAGGTGAAATTCATATAAGTCAGGATTTATCTTATTGTGATATTCTATAAAATCATGATATCTAACTGGAATTCCCCATGGACGTGAAAATGAATATTTTTTTGGCTCGATTCGAGCATTGCCTATGTCGCTTTGAAAAAAGAAATCTTCTTCATTCATATTGTGAAGGATTTTTTTACCTACTAAATCATCAATGTATTGAGGTGAGAGACCTTGACCAGGGCTTCTAACTTTAATATCTTCTTCCTTAATTATTTCTCCCTTTTTTATTTTTCTAGATGCTACTAGACTCTTAGCAAGATTTTCACGATTTATCATTTCACCTTGAGATAACATCCTCTCTGATTTTCCTAATGCACTTTCAATCTCTCTTATACCGTTAACCATTGATGAGAATTCCGATTTTATAAGACTTGCTGCATGATCTGGTCCTTCCATATTTCTATCTTGAGTAAAGTGTCTTTCGATTAGGCAAATATCAAAACTTGCTGCAGCCAATGATACGTTGATGCCTCTTTCGTGGCCAGAGTACCCAATATGTTCATGAATCTTTTTTAATTTATGAATATATTTCAAATTTATGTCCTGCAATGGTGCTGGATAAGTACTATTGCAATGTAATAGAACAAAATTTGAACAGTTTTTTGTTAAAAATGATACTGTCTTTTTAATTTCAACCTCTGTACTCATTCCGGTTGAAAGAATTAAAGGTTTGTCTGTATCAGTTAACGCTTTTATAAGGGGCAAGTTTGTTAAATCTGCTGAAGCAACTTTATATGCCTCAACCCCCATTTTTTCTAAAAAATGAATGCTGTCTATGTCCCATGGTGTACATAAATAAGTTATATTTTGGCTTTTAGCATACTTAAAGAGATCGATATGCTCATTCTTTGACAACTCAAAGCGATTCAATAGGTCTATAACATATTCAGTACCAAGATCTTCTCCATCTTTAATTAATGTTTTCTTTCTATAAACTTTGTCTAGATGCCTCATCTGGAATTTAACACAATCTGCTCCAGCTTCTTTAGCTTCATCTATCATCTCTTTAGCTCTGTTAAAATCACCATTATGATTATTTCCAATTTCTGCTATGACATAGATTCTGCCAGAACCTATTAAATGACTTCCAATTTTCATAATATTCCTAATTTAACTGATTATTCAATCTCTTCTCTAGTCTTCCAGGTTTGCAATCCATGGTCATCAAAATTAAATCTAAAAATATTTAAATTCATTGACCGCAGCTTCCTTATTAACTTGTTACGTTTAGAAGAAGAAACATAAAATATGAAAAATCCTCCTCCTCCTGCACCTAAAAGCTTACCTCCAATAGCCCCATTATTTTTTGCTTCCTTATATATGCGATCAATTTCAATAGATGATATTTTTGAACTAAATTTTCTTTTTGATTCCCATGCTTTGTCTAATGAATTACCAAACTCATTTAACTTTCCCTTTAATAGTTGATTTTTAATTTTGTAGGTTAGATTTACATTATTTTTAACTAAATTATCTATAT
>MDTB01205933.1_pt1 | contig 31907 bp, 31 predicted proteins | sample 811161 | NCBI WGS metagenome assembly MDTB01 (sample SAMN05326650, study PRJNA326480) | marine metagenome | isolation source: seawater | place: Mediterranean Sea | collected 2009 | reverse complement strand
CTTTCAAAGATACATCGTGTAAAGCTAAAATAACATCATCATATCTGACCTCAATATTCTTTATGTCTAGAATGTTTGCTGAACTGTTACTCATTATGCTTTCTTTTATATTAAACTTAATTTTATTTAAAGGGGGAGTTTAAAATAATTTGATTATTTTATCTCCCCCTTCGATTAGTATTAATTTATCTCTAAATTAATTAACCGCATTTTTTCGGTGTAATGTTGTTCTCTTTAGCAAATTTAGCTGCAGAGTCTTCAACTAGACCTCTAATAAATTTAGGATCTAATGGAGCTTCCCAACCAGTTACCTGATTGAATTTTGTTCCATCCCACTGCATTACAGCAAATTTACCAGCACCTTCATGGTTCTCACATGAAATGGCAAATGGAGCTAACATTCCGTCAATTCCAAGAGCTTTCATTCTTGCTTCGTTCATGTTGATAGATTCATATCCATCTCTAAACTCAGCACCATTTACTGCTTTACCCATTTTGTTATGCATTTTTTGAGCGTTTCTTAAACCCTCAATCCACATAACTGCAGCACCTAGTCCTCTATTCCAATAAACTGAACCAATTCTACTCTCATCTGCTAAGTTTCCTTTTCCAGCACCGTATACTTTATCTTTTATTTCTTTAACTAAAGGATATTCACCAGGTAAAGCATTGGCAACTGCGTAAGTTCCAACTGCAGCATCGCCCGCTGGATACATGTCCTCTTCAGCAGCACCGAAGGTTACATACATCATACGATCTCTTGGAAAATTAATTCTAGCAGCATTAGTCATTGCTGTTGAGTTCATACCAGAACCTGCGCCCCAGAAAGTAACCCAGTCAGGTTTTTCTTTTCTGATTTGCAGCCACTGAGATTGTTGCTCTAGTCCTGGTGGTGGAATTGAAATTTCCACTAATTCTGTTCCCCAGTCAGCACAAATTTTTCTCATAGCTGGTAATGGCTCTCTCCCGTAAGCTGAGTCAATGTGTAAATGAACGATCTTTTTACCTTTCATCTTATCGATACCGCCTTCGATTTCAGCCATAAATTTCAATTTAACTGCGATTTGTGACCAGTAGTGACTTGCAGCATTGAATACCCAAGGCCATACTCTTCCATCAGCACCATCAGTTCTTCCATAACCATATTGAGCTAAAACTACATTGTCTTTAGCCATACGATTAATTACAGCGTATGCTCCTGGTGTTCCTAATGTATCAAACACTACAATTCTTTGACCATCTTTTTCTAATAATCGCTGATAACACTCAACTGTTTTTACTGCGTTGTACTCAGTTTCACATTCCTGCCAAGTAAGCATGACACCATTTACTCCGCCAGTCATATTGACGTAGTTTAGGTAATCAATTTGTGCTCCATAATAACCAGTACCCATTGCAGAATAAGGTCCTACACGGCTACTTGCTATCGGAAAGTATTGAGTCTCTGCGCTTGAAGCAGTTTGAGGTATTGCGAGTGAAGAAAATAAAGCTACTGCTACTGTTAAAGTAGCGGCCAACTTTTTAAACGTTTTTGCTAACATTTTCCCTCCAATTTTAAGTATGTTAAACATTCTTATTAGATATGATTAAACCACATTGCTTAATTATGTGCAAATATTTCTTAAAAACATTCTAAGAAAAAAACCAATGATACAACTTCAGGAAGAATTGAAACAATCTGTAATTGAAAAAACGTATTTTATTTATGTCATATAAAATTTATTAACTGTGATAAAGAGATTAAATATCTATGCAAAAGTTTGAATTAAAAAAAGCAATTATTGCAGGAGTTTTTACAATAATAACAATTGGTTTTCTAACTACACTAACATACAAAACTGAACTGGGTTTATTTCTTGTTGCATCTTTTGGCTCAACAATGGTTTTACTTTATGGTTATCCCGAAAGTCCTTTTGCTCAGCCAAAAAATATTTTTTTTGGTCATTTATTAACATCAATAGTTGGGGTAATTTTTGTGAATTTAATACCTATGCCAATTTATATTATGATACCTTTAGCAGTGGGATTTGGTGTTTTTTTTATGATTTTGGCTGGTGTCACCCATCCACCTGCCGGAGGAAATCCAATTATTGTTATAATTGGATCTGCATCATTTAATTATATAATTAGTCCAGTTATTATTGGTAGTGCAATAGTTTTAATATTTGGAGTAATCCTAAATAGATTTATTTTGAAAAAAGAGTATCCAAAGCGATAAATTTACAATGAAACTGAATATTATTTGCACAGATGCTTTTATATGCTAAACTTTATGATAAATATGACTGTAAATTCATAAGAATTTACTTAGAAAGAGAGAGAGAAAATGAAAGTACTTTGTATATTATACGACGATCCAAAAGGCGGGATGCCAAAATCTTACCCCCTTTCGGAATTGCCAAAAATCGAAAAATATCCAGATGGAATGACTTTACCATCACCTAAAGGAAGGGATTATACACCAGGACAATTATTAGGATGTGTATCTGGTGAACTTGGTTTGAGAAAATTTTTAGAAAGCAACGGTCACGAACTTATAGTAACTAATAGTAAAGACGGAGATGGATGTGAAGCAGATAAACATATTGTTGATGCTGATATTGTTATATCTCAACCATTCTTTCCATATTATTTAACAAAAGAAAGAATTGCAAAAGCTAAAAATCTTAAAATGGCAATTACAGCCGGAATAGGGTCAGACCATGTTGACTTACAAGCAGCGATGGATAATAAAATTGATGTTGTAGAGGTAACTTTCTGTAACTCAAGATCTGTAGCAGAACATATTGTTATGATGATTGTATCTATGGTTAGAGATTATCACACCCAACATAAAATAGTTAACGAGGGTGGGTGGAATATTGCTGATGCTGTTCAAAGATCATATGATGTCGAAGGTATGCACATTGGAACTGTGGCAGCAGGTAGAATTGGTTTAGATGCGTTAAGAAAAATGAAACCTTTTGATACTCATCTCCACTATTTTGATAGACATAGATTACCTGAAAGTGTTGAAAAAGAATTAAATTTGACATTTCATGAAACTGTAGAGTCAATGGTAAAAGTTTGTGATGTAGTAACAATAAACTGTCCACTACACCCTGAAACTGAAAACTTATTTGATGATGCAATGATCAGTAAAATGAAAAAAGGTGCATATATTGTTAATACTGCAAGAGGTAAAATTTGTAATCGTGATTCGATAGCAAAAGCATTAAAAAGCGGTCAACTTAGTGGTTATGCAGGAGATGTTTGGTTTCCTCAGCCAGCACCGAATGATCATGCATGGAGAAGCATGCCTAATCACGGTATGACGCCTCACACTTCCGGAACATCTTTAACTGCTCAGGCAAGGTATGCTGATGGAGTTAGAGAAATCTTAGAATGTTTTTTTGATGGATCTGAAATTAGAAACCAGTATTTAATTGTCAAAGATGGACAATTAGCGGGTATGGGTGCACACTCATACAGTAAGGGTTCAGCAACAAGCGGATCTGAAGAAGCTGCAAAATATAAAAAAGCTTAATCACAAATTTTAAGGTAGCTGCCAAGCGGTAGCTACCTTTTATATCATTCAAAATTACGAACAATAGAGTAATTTATGATAATGAGGTTTTTATCATTATTAATATTTTTATTTTTACCTTTAAATTATTCTTACTCAGAAAATTTAAATAAGACTTATTTTGCTGGTGGTTGTTTTTGGTGCATGGAAGAGTCATTTGAAAAACTGGATGGTGTTAAGGAGGTAATTTCTGGTTATTCAGGTGGTACTACATCAAACCCTACATACAAAGAGGTAATTTTAGGTAATACAGGTCACTTTGAAGTTGTCGAAGTTATTTATGACAACAACATTATTTCTTATGATGAATTGCTAAAAAATTTTTGGATTAATATTGATCCGTTTGATGCTTTCGGCCAGTTTTGCGATAAGGGTTATAGCTATAGATCTGTAGCTTTCTATCAAAATAAATATGAAAAAAATAAAATTGAAAAAAGTATTTTAGATATTGAAGATGATTTTAATAAAAAAGTTGTAACATATGTGAGAGAGTTTGATGTATTTTATAAAGCTGAGGATAAACATCAGGACTATTATCAAGAATATTTACTTAATTACTTAATGTATAAGAAAAGTTGTGGAAGGGAGCAATTGCTAGAGAGAATTTGGAAACTTTAAAAAAATTTATAAAACCGTTCGTCTTGACTTATTTGTTATTTTCGATAGCGATTAGCTTTTATCCAACATTTAATTTTTATTCCATAAAAGGGCAATTGATCATATTCAGCGTGTCCTTGTTCAACGGAATTTTAGGGATTTACATAAAAAAACTATAAAACATAAGGCTCTGGTCTAGCTGTACTATTCAAAACTCTATCAATCCCAAAAACACTTATGTCTATTGTTTGATATTTGCCAGTTGTAATCAGTTCTGTTAAAGCTCTTCCAATTCCGGGAGCCTGCATTAATCCCCTACCTGTAAATCCTGAAGCCATATAAACATTTTCATATTTAGGATGTTTGCCAACCACCGCATTATTATCAAGTTTGTTGCAATCATAATAACCAGCCCATGCACCAGTTAATTTTAGTTCTTCAAACATTGGAACTCTTTTTGCTAGAGCCGGCCACACAAGTTCTTCAAAATGATTCCATTCGGGCTCAAGATCTTTCGCGTCAAAAGTTGATATAGGAGATCCTGCTAAATACTCGCCTCCCTCAGGTCTCCAATAAACTCCGGTAGTTAAATCACCTGTTAGGGGCATTTCTTTTATATACTTTGGACATTTTACACGAAACACAGTATGTTTTTGAGGTACGACGGGGATATCTTTTAATAATTCTTTAGTCCAGCACCCTGCGGCTGAAACAATTGTTTTTGCATTTATTTCAGAAATACTCTTTACATCACCTTTAACGAAATTTGCACCTAACTCTTGAGCTTTGCTTTTTAAGGCTCCATGGAAAAGAAATGGGTCAATCCATCCTTCTGTTTCATTATCTGTATATGTTGCAGTTTCTATTCCCTCGTTATTTACATAGGGAAAAATATTGGTTAGCGCTGAGCCTTTAATATTTTTGGTACCAGCTTCACATTCTTTATGATTTATTAAAGCTTTATATTGCTCCTCCGCTTTATCAGGTCCAAACATTAGCAAATATCCATTGGCTACCATGCTCGCAGTAGGCTTTGGATTCTTTTTAGTTTTTAAATGCTTGGGCAAATTTAAAATAAACTCTTTAGCAAACTTACCTAATAGAATGTTTTCTTTTTGGAAAAATTGTCTTCTAAAACCACCTAGTGATAATGGAAACGAGGCTATTTTGTATGTTGGATCCCTTTCAATGACTTTAACTTTCCTTCCCTCTAAAGACAAAAAATAAGCAGTTGCTGTTCCAATTATTCCACCACCAATTATAACTACATCTTCCATTTAATTTAATATGAGTAAACTTGTATTTAGAATTAATGCATAAACAGTCCAAAGTAAATATGGAATCATCAAAAAATAACTTAATTTACTTAACAACTTATATTTGTTCATGAGAAACAAGATAAAGAATATAATTATAATAATATTAATTAATGCGACAAAAATATCGTGCATAACAAAAAAAACGATACTCCAAGTCGTATTAAAAAAAATATGTATCAAATAAACAAATACTAAACCAATATCTTTCGTATTTTTATGCCATGCAGACCAAATAGCGATTGTCATTAACAAATAAAGCGTTGTCCAGACAGGGGCAAATAACCAATCTGGTGGATTAAAGGGTGCTTTATTTAAAGTTGAGTACCATGGTTCTTTAAATGAAATAGTTGATATTGCACCAATAAACGATGCAGAATAGGTAATTATTGCTAAAACTAAAAAAGATATAAATTTATTTTTTAACATTTTGATATATATATCATCTGATTATGAACGATAAAACAATTTGGATTACAGGAGCTAGCACAGGTATTGGGAAGGCTTTAGCCATAAAATTTGCAAAAAATAATTGGAACGTAGCTGCATCTGCAAGAAGAGAAAATCTGTTAAATGAATTAGCCGAATCAAATGAGAATATTTATTCATATCCATTAGATGTAACAAATAAAGAGAACTGTATGAAAGTATTTAAAAAAATTGAAGATAAATTTAAGAATATTGATATATCTTTTTTCTCAACTGGCACCTGGGATCCCAAAAAGGAAAAGGAGATTGATGTTGAACAAATCGAGAATGTAATGAAAGTAAATTTTTTTGGGACACTAAACTGCATTAAAAGTGTTGAGGAATATTATAGAAAAAAAGGCAATGGACATATATCTATTGTTTCATCTATTGCAGGTTATAGAGGTTTACCAAATTCTACAGGGTATGGACCATCTAAATCTGCATTAAATAATCTGACTGAAAGTTTATATTTTGATTTTAAAAGATATGGTGTTAGAGTTTCCTTAGTATCACCGGGATTTATTAAGACACCAATGACAGATAAAAATGATTTTAAAATGCCGTTTTTAAGAACAGTAGATTATGCAGCTGAAAAGATATTTGAGGGACTTACAAAAAGTAATAAATTTGAAATACATTTTCCAAAACAACTTACATTGATGCTGAAATTTTTAAAATTACTCCCAAATAGTTGGTATTTAGGGTTGGTTGGCAGACTAACTAAATATCAAAAACGTTAATCCTTGACAAACATAACAGTTAATTCAGCTACTTTAATTCCGAACTTTGTCATTATGGCTCTGTTTATTGCAACTCTTTCATCTTGCATAAAAATCCAATCGTCAAAAGTAATTTTTATTTCCCTACCCTTTACTGGCACTAGCAATACATATTCAAACTTGAATGTAGGTCCATAAGAATATCCTTTTGCTTTACCTACTACATCTCCAGCCGTGCCCTCATAATTATGTTCATCAATTTTAGTAATTTGCCATTGTCTTTTTTGAATTTCACCATCAGTCCAATTAAATTTTTCGTCAAGTATTAGTTGTTTTCCATCCCATTTGCCATTTAGATCAGCGGAAAATTGTCTTGTAACTTTTCCAGATCTATTTTGTAAAATTCCCCATGCTTTAACATTGCCTGACAAATATTGCTCAATAATTAATCTGGGTTTTTGGTTTTTAAAGTCTTCAGGTTTCATACTTTGGTTGGTTGAGCAACTTGTAATCAAGATTATAGTTATAAGCAATAATAAATTTTTTATTTTCATTTTAATTAGTTTTTGTTCATTGAAAATTGAATAAGATCTATATTTTTTGCTTTAAAACCAGCTTCACAATATGATAGATAAAAATTCCACATCCTTCTAAATGTTTCATCAAAACCTTGTTTAGATATAATACTCCATTTTTTTTGAAAATCATTTCTCCATATCCTAAGTGTATTTGAATAATCTAGACCATAAGAATTGCACTTGTCAAAAAATAAACCATTCTGATCAGATAATTTTAATATTTCTTTTTTACTAGGAAGGAAACCTCCGGGAAATATATATTTTTGAATAAAATCAGTTTTTAATTTATATCTGTCATAAATTTTATCATCTATAGTTATCGCTTGAATTGCGGCTATACCTCCTTGCTTTAGACTGTCTTTTATTTTTTTAAAGTATCCAGGCAAATAATTTTTTCCCACTGCCTCTATCATTTCTATTGAGGCTACAGAATTGTATGTTTTATTTACGTCTCTATAGTCTAACATTTGAATATTAACTTTTTCATTTAGACCGTTTTTAAAAATTCTATTTTTAGCAAACTCATATTGCTTTTTAGATATAGTGATGCAATCTAAGTTAACATCATAATTTTTTCCTATAAACTCTCCAAATCCTCCCCATCCACATCCTATTTCTAAAATTTTATCACCGGTTTTTGGTTTTACTAATTCTAAAAGTTTTTCGTATTTATTAATTTGTGCATTTTCTAAATCATTTTTTTTACCCTCAAATATTGCGCTTGAATAAGTCAAACTTTTATCTAGCCATAATGAAAAAAATTCATTCCCTAAATCGTAATGTTTAGCTATATTTTCTTTGCTTTTTTGTTTTGTATTTTTTATAAAAAAATTTCTAAAAAAATTAATTATTGGAAAATCTAAAACTCCAGAAAATTTATGAATTTTATTGATATTTTTCGCAGCTATTTCAATTAAATCAGTTAAATTATCTGTATCAAAATCCCCCCTCATATATGATTCTGCTAAACCTATGCTACCTTTATTAATTATTTCAAAAGTTAAACCAGGCTTTTTTATTTTTAATGTGACTGCTTTTTCTTTATTATTTGATCCTAATGATGTAACTTTACCATCATAGTTTACAAATTGAATTTTCCCATAAGAAATATCTTTAAGTGAATTTAATACGATCTGGTCTGGAATTGTTTTAAAATTCATTATTTTTCAAAACTAGTATTATTTTTTATTTTTATGTTTTTTCTGATAAATTTAATTCTTTTTAACCACAATCGTAATGCCTCAAAATGTATCGCCAATATTATTTTAAATGTCATTAGTGGGTGCTTTAAATAGGACAATAATAGATTTTTTGTATTTAAAATAATCTTTTCTCCATCTTGAGATGCAAAAAGAAGCTTACCCTTACTATCTCTCTGATCGATGATAACGGATAATTTTTTTTCTGGTTTTAATATTTTAAAATTATAGGTTGAATTCAAGTCCATAAATGGAGAAACATGGAATTTCTTAAAACATCGATTCTTTATGATATCACTGTCAGTAGTTTTAAAGATATAAGTATGCTGTTCACCAAATGTATTTTTAACCTCGTACATTATAGCAATTAAAGCAGACAATTTATTATATATAAAAAAAATACTTAGAGGATTAAAAACATATCCTAATATTCTAGGATAACATAATAAATTAATATTTGAAATATCCTCCTTAATACCTACCTCACATAATTTTTTTTTACCCAGTTTTTGAGTGAAGAACCATCTCTTTCTCCATGGTCTGCATCATAAAAACTTATTAAGTTAAATTTGTTATATGAAAAAAATGGAATTTCTTTATTTATAATATCGATTTCATTAAGATTTAAATAAAAAGAGAAAACTTTATACTTAAAAAAATGTTTCTTAGGTTTAAATCTTTTATGAATTACGTTTCCAACATATATACATGAATTTTTAATCATCGATGTTCTTCATCATTTCTAATGAAGATTTTATTCCATCTTCATGAAATCCATAACCGAAATAACTTCCACAAAATAATATATTTTTTTTATTCTGAATGCCTATAAGTTTATTTTGATTATCTAATGCTTGTTTATCATAATATGGGTGGGTAAAATTTACTTTTTTGATTATTTTTTCTTTTTCTATGTTTTGAAATGAGTTTAAAGTTAAAAATATATTTTTATTTGTTGTTAGATTTTGAAGCATATTAAGCCAATAAGTAATCGATGTCTCAGATGAATTGTCTTTACTAACTGATGAATTCCATGACGACCAAACTTTTTTATTATTCGGCATAACAGACTCATCGGTATGTATTAAAGCAAGATTAGTTTTATATTTAAAATTTTTTAAAATATCTCTTTCTTCACTTGTTGGATCATCGATCAGTGATAATGATTGGTCTGCATGTGTTGCTATCACTACTTTATCATAGTTAAAAAACTCATCACTCTCTCCATAAAACACTTTTACACCATTTGAATGTCTGCTTACTTTTTTAATATTATAGTTTTTATAATATTCACCACTTACTGTTTTTAAAATCTTATTAACATAAGTCCTGCTTCTATTTTTAATTGTGTACCACTGTGGTCGATTTGTTAAATTAAATAATCCATGGTTTTGGAAAAATTTTAAAAAAAATTTTAATGGCATCTGTTTTGATTCGTAAGGGGGCATCGACCATATTGCTGAAACCATCGGAATAATATGATAATTTATGAAATAATTAGACATTTTTTGATCTTTGAGAAAATTGTTTAAAGTTAAATTTTCATCCATATCCTTTAACTGATTACATTTTTTATAAAATCTAATAATTTCCAAAAACATTTTAAAAAAATTATAATTAAATAAATTTTTTCTATTTGAAAAAATTCCAAGTAATCCATTGCCAGAATACTCTATATTTGTTCCTTTAACTGATACAGAAAAACTCATGTTGCTTTTTTCAAATTCTATATCATTGCTATTTAAGAAATTTATAAAATTTGGATATGTTTGTGAGTTAAATACAATAAATCCTATATCTATTGGAATTTTTTTATCGTTGTCACATACATCTATCGTATATGAATGTCCACCAAATCGGTCTTCTTTCTCAAATAGATCGACCTTATATTTTTTGGATAAATAATGAGCAGCGCTTAAACCAGATATACCTGATCCAATTACAGCAATTCTCATTAAAATTATGCTGCGTCTTCTTTAAATTCATCCATCGATGGACATGTACAAAAAAGGTTCTTGTCTCCATATACATTGTCAACCCTTGCAACTGGTGGCCAAAATTTGCTAAATTTTAAAAAGTTTGAAGGGTAAGCTGCTTCCTCTCTCGAATATTTGTGTTCCCATATATTTGAAGCTAGCTCTAAATCTGTATGCGGTGCATTCTTAATAGGATTGTCAACTTTATCAAAATCACCTTTTTTGATTTTATCAATTTCCCATTTAATTTTTATTAAGCAATCACAGAATCTATCTAGTTCTTGTAAGCTTTCACTTTCTGTAGGTTCAATCATCATAGTTCCTAATACCGGCCAAGACATAGTTGGAGCATGAAAACCAAAATCAATTAATCTTTTTGCTATATCTTCCTCTGTAACACCGGTATCGTTTTTAATTGATCTAATATCTATAATACATTCATGAGCTACGTTTCCATTTGTTCCCTTGTAAAGAATTGGAAAATGATTTTTTAATTTATTTGCTATATAATTTGCATTTAAAATTGCAATCTGAGTTGCTAATTTTAAACCTTCAGAGCCCATCATTTTAATATACATCCAAGAAATAGATAAAATACTTGAACTTCCCCATGGAGCTGCAGAAACAGGACCAATTCCGGTAGCAGGACCACAATCTTTAATTACAGGATGGGAGGGCAAATATACCTCTAAATGTCTCTTGCATGCTATAGGACCCATACCTGGACCGCCACCTCCATGTGGAATACAAAATGTTTTATGTAAATTTATATGACATACATCTGGACCAAAATTTCCAGGTTTTGCTATTCCTACCAAAGCATTTAAATTTGCACCATCCATATAAACTTGGCCACCATGATCATGTATTAATTCGCAAATATCAGATATTTTTTCTTCAAACACTCCATGTGTAGATGGATATGTTACCATAAGTGCACCTAAATTTTTAGAATGTGTTTCTGCTTTTTTCTTTAGATCCTCAAAATCTACATTTCCTTGTTTATCACAATTTACTACCACTACTCTCATTCCCACCATTTGTGCACTTGCTGGGTTAGTCCCGTGAGCAGAACTTGGTATTAGGCAAACATTTCTATTAGGCTCTCCTCTCTCTAAATGATATTTACGTATAACCATAAGTCCTGCATATTCACCTTGAGCGCCGGCATTTGGTTGTAGTGAGACACCTGAAAAACCTGTAATAGACCTAAGCCAGTTTTTTAAATCAGTAAAAAGAGTTCTAAAACCTTCCATTTGTTCTATAGGAACAAATGGATGTGGTTCAGAGAATTCCCGCCATGTTATTGGTATCATCTCTGCCACAGCATTCAATTTCATTGTGCAAGACCCTAGTGCAATCATTGACCTATTAAGTGCAATATCTTTTTCCTCTAATCTCTTTAAATATCTAAGCATTTCAGTTTCGGAGTGATAACTATTAAATACTTGATGATCCAAAAAAGTTGAAGTTCTTAACAAATTCTTAGGTAAATTGGGCAGATTTTCTGTGGGATTCTCCTTTATAGATTCTGCACAATTAAATATTTTTAGTAACTGATTAGCCCTATAAACATTCTTTTTCTCATCGAAAGAGACGGACAACATATCAGAATTTACTTTTCTAATATTAACTTTTTGAGCAAGAGCATTATTAAAAATTTGATCTGTTTTATCTTTTGTAATTATAGTAACAGTATCAAAAAAATAATCAGAATATAATTTATATCCTGACTGTTTTAATTTATCCGCGAAATTTTTCGCTAACTGAGAAACTCTTTCAGAAATTGTTTTTATACCTTTTGGTCCATGATAAATTGCGTAAGCAGCTGATACTATCGCTAAAAGAGCTTGAGCTGTACAAATATTACTTGTTGCCTTATCTCTTCTAATATGTTGCTCTCTAGTTTGTAAAGCTAATCTATAAGCTTTATTACCGTGTCTATCTACAGATACTCCAACAATTCTTCCGGGCATTGATCTTTTAAATTCGTCTTTTGTTGCAAAAAAAGCTGCATGTGGACCACCATAACCCATCGGAATTCCAAATCTTTGAGAACTTCCAACAGCAATATCTGCACCTAGCTCGGCCGGTGTTTTTAATTTAGCTAAGGATAGTAAATCACAAACTAGGATTGATTTTCCATTTTTTTTTTTTTATTCTACTGATGCTTTCACTTGGATCCTTAATATCACCTAAAGTTCCAGGATATTGAATTATCCCACAGATTATATCTTCTGAAATATTTTTTAAATCTTCGTCAGTACCAATTATAACTTTAAGTCCTAATGGCTCAGATCTAGTTTTAACAACTTCTATTGTTTGTGGGTGACAGTCGTTTGATATGAAAACAGTTTTGTTATCTTTTTTGTCCAATCTATGACTTAATCCCATTGCCTCCGCAGCTGCAGTACCTTCATCAAGAAGTGATGCATTCGCGATATCCATGCCAGTAAAATCTATAATCATTTGTTGAAAATTTAATAACATCTCCAATCTCCCTTGAGCTACCTCTGGTTGGTAAGGTGTATAGGAAGTGTACCAGCCTGGATTTTCTAAAATATTTCGTACAATTACATTTGGAGTATATGTTCCATAATAACCCATTCCAATGAAATTTGAATATATTTGATTTTTTTTTGAAATTGCTTTTAACTTTCTCAAACCCTCATATTCAGAATTAGGTTCTCCTATACTTAATAAGTCCTTAAGTAAAATTTTATTTGGAACAGTATCTTCTATAAGTGCATTTAATGATTTGTAACCAAGATCTGAAAGCATTGTCTGTTCGTCTTTTTTTGACAACCCTATGTGCCTTTTAATAAAATCTTTTTCTGAATTATGTAACATTAGTTAGTATTTTCTTTAGCAAATTTTTCGTACTCTTCCCTACTCATTAGTGTACTCATCTCGTTTAAATCTTTTACTTTTAATTTAAAAAACCATGCATCGCCCTCAGGATCGGTATTGATTTTTGAGGGATCGTCAACTATCGACTGATTAGTATCAACTACTTCACCACTTATTGGAGTATAAACGTCGCTAGCTGCTTTTGTAGACTCCACGACTCCTGCTGTACCATCTTTTGTTACACTTGTACCTTTTTCTGGGAGTTCTGCAAAAACAATATCTCCTAAAAGTTCAGTGGCATGCTTAGTTATACCAATAGTAGCTATATCATCTTTTATAATAACCCATTCATGTTCTTTAGAAAATTTAACTTCTGACATTAGTATCTCCTTTGTAATAATTTTTTTTATAAAACGGCAGCTTACAAATACTTGCTGAAAATTTTTTCCCTCTAATTTCTAAATATATTTTTGTATTCTCCTTAGTATATGTATTATTTACATAACCCATTGCAATAGGACTTTTTACACTTGGTCCAAATGATCCACTGGTAATTCTTCCAATTTGATTATTATTTTCATCAAAAATTTTTGTAGATTCTCTCGCTATAATTTTTCCCTCGGGTTTTATGCCTACCCTTAATTTTGCAACACCTGAGTTAAGTTGCTCTTGAATCTTTTTAGCTCCTGGAAAATCACCATTGATTCGATTTTTTGAAATTGCCCATTTTAAGTTTGCCTCTAGTGGACTAGTATTTTCATCGATATCATTCCCATATAAACATAATCCCGCCTCAAGTCTTAAAGTATCTCTTGCCCCTAGACCAATAAGGTTAGATCCTAAACTTAATAGTTTTTCAACAAAATCCACTACATCATTATTATTAATTGAAATTTCAAAACCGTCTTCCCCAGTATACCCTGATCTTGTTATGTAAATTTTATTTGAATTAAAATTAAAATCTGCACCAAACATAAATTTTAACTTATTTACACCAGGTACTATTTTTTCCACTAAATTTTGTGATTCAGGTCCTTGTACAGCTACAAGTGATAGGTCTTTACTTAATGATATTTTAAATTCATCACCTAGTTTAGATTTTATTATTTCATAATCTTTATTTTTGCAGGCTGCGTTAAGTATAATCATATAACCATTAGAAATTTTTGTAATTATTAAATCGTCGTATATCCCCGCATTATCGTTCATTAAAAAAGAATATTTGCTTTGATTAATAGATAAATTTTTTAAATCTGTTGGGAATATACTTTGAAGCTTAGATGTTAGATTGTCGCCACCCTCAATAAATAATTGACCCATGTGCGAAACATCAAATATTCCTGACTTTTCTCTTGTAAGAATATGTTCAGTTATTATACCTGCTTTATATTGTATAGGCATTTCGTAACCAGCAAACGATACAAATTTTGCGCTAAATTTTTTATGTAAATCGAATAATGCTGTTCTGTTCATAAATATTAACTCTTACCCCCTCTGTCTATGAGCCTGAGAGATTTACTCCGTCGGCGAAAAAAGTTCTTTCCAGAGTTAATACTTACGGTCCTTTTGCCTGAGAGTTTCCGGGGTGGTTGCTCCTTCGGCGCTATAATTAAATAGTCTCTTCCGTATTTTTTTTTAACACAATTTTAGGTGAAAAACAATAAATTGATAATAGAAAAAGTCTCAATTTAAACGAATTTTTAGTATTTTGCTCTTATATAATTCTGTAGTGGCCTTTCATAAAATTTGTAAGATATAATTCCAAAAATATATACAATTAAAATATAACTCAAAAAAATGTAGTTTGAATTGAAGTCAATTTTAATGCTAAAATTATACAAAAATATCTTAAATATAGCCTGCACGACATAATGTATTAAATAAATAGAATAACTTACATCACCTAAAATCTTAAAAATGTTTCCTGCATTAATAAAGAAAAACTGAATTATCATTAAGACTAATATTATCGATGGGAAAAAAAACGTAAATGAAATAATTTTTATAATAATTGAATTATCTATATAAAAAAATGAGATAGTTGAAGAAATACTTAATATAAAACCAAATAATAAACCAATCTTTAGGTATTTTGTTTTAAAAGTTATTTTATTATAAATTAAGCAAGTGAAACCGCCAATAAAAAAACAATAAATTCCGTAACCAACAAATTTGTTTAAATAGAATACAAGCGGGCTTAAAAACAATAGCATCAAAGTCATTAAATAGGCATTTTTTTTAATAAAAAAAACTAAAAAAAATATTAAATATAACAAAATTTCTATTGATACCGACCAAGAAGGTTCATTGAATGATCCAAACTGCTCGAATCCCCACTTATGAATTAGGAAAATGTTTAATAGTAAGTGCTTTAAATCTCCCCTTACCATTCCAGTAAATGTATTAAGATTTGAAAAATAAAATATCAATACCATAGCTACTAAAGTTAAAAAATGAAGTGGATATAATCTTGAAAATCTTAATTTAAAGAATTCACTAAAAGTTATTTTATTTTGTTTTATTTTTTCTGAATATAGGAGGTAAAAAACAAAACCAGAAATAACAAAAAAAAATTGTACTGCAATCCAGCCATTTTCATAAAAAAAAAATAGATATTTGTAAAATGGCTGATCCTTAATTACAAAATTGGTGACCGATATTTTGTCCTCATAAAATACTCTATAATGGAATATCACTACTGATAGTGCTGCAATACCTCTGGCAATATCAATTAAATAATATCTTCTTAAATTCATTTTATATTTCTATTTCCATATTTCATTAGTGATAAAAGTTGTAATAAAACAGCAAATAATACTATTACACCACCAGTAAATATTAGCACGGATGGTTGTTCTTTGATAATTATCCACGCCCAAAGTGGTCCCAGTATTGCCTCTGTTAACATAATTATTCCTACCGTAGCAGAGTTTGTTCTTCTGGCGCCTATTGTTATTAGTATAAAACCAAAACCTAGTTGAAAAAAACCTGCTAGAAATCCAAGGAAAATATCGTAAAGTGAAATAAATACTTTTCCTGCAATAATATACCCTATAATCATTGCAATTATGCCGGCATATAATTGTAAAGGTACCATATCGGTATTCGGATATTTTCTAATTATCAATATTAAAATAGCAAAAGAGATAGGCATAACAAATGCAGCTATATTTCCTTTCACTTGACCACCTGAAAGATCTGACCCAACCATTAAAACTATTCCCGATATAGCTAATATAATTGAAACTAAAGTTATCTTTGAAATTTTTTCTTTTAAAAAAAAATATCCAAATATTGCCAAAAATATAGTTTGTGTTTGAATAATGAAATTTGTATTTGCAACAGTTGTATTATACATTGCAAATACGTATCCACAGAATCCAGTTGACAAAATAATTCCTCCAAAAAAACCTTGTAACCCCGAATTTTTAAAAGAATGAAAAAAATTTTTTTTGTATGTGATCATTAAAAAAATTGTTACTGCTAAAATAAAGAATAATGACCTCCAAAATAATATTTGCCACAAATTTGCACCTTGAAATGATTTTACTATTAGTCCACCAAAACTTAAGCTTATTGAACCTAGAAAGACTAACAAAGGGCCAGGTAAACTAAAAATTAATTTCATATTTGGTCTAAAATATTTTTTGTTTCCATGACATAAAATTTGAAAATTTTTTCGGCATCTTCAATATTTACTAATTTAAATTTTACTTTAGACAATGGAGGTAGTTGAACCAATTTATCATAGTCTGCACTAATGATTGCTCCAAATTTTGGATAACCACCTATAGTACCATGATCAGACAACATTATTATTGGTTTTCCGTCTGGTGGCACCTGTATTACTCCTTTAACCAATCCCTCAGATTTAATATTTTCATTTTTTAAATTCTCTAATTTATAACCGTTTAATCTCATCCCCATTCTATCAGTTATATTTGAAACTTCATATTTGCATTTAAAAAATAATTTTTGAGACTCTTTTGAAAAATAGTCAAAATTTGTTCCCCTAAGAACTCTTATAAACTCAATCCTACTATTTAAATAATTTATTTTATTTTGATTATAAGCTGTTAACGTTTTGTTTATTTGTAAATTGTCATCATCAGTAATTTTCTTACCTTTATTTGGTCCAATATTTGATCTTAGATGAGTTGAATAACTATTCCATATTTTTTCTAGTTTAAAACCACCTGAAATTGAAAAATATCCATAAACTGAATTGTTTGTGCAAATAATATCAATTTCATCACCACCATTTAAGGTAAAAGTTTTATAACATTCTCCGTCATAAATTTTAGAATTTTTTTTAATTGTAAAAGTTACATTTCCTGTAACTACACAGTTTATGTTGTTTTCATTTATCTCAAGTCTGGGTCCTTGAAGTGCAAATTCAAGAACTGCATCATTTAAATTGTTGCCGACTAATTTATTAGTAATCTGGTAATTTCGATAGTCCATTGCCCCACTAAATGGAATCCCTATATGATAAAGGTCAGGTCTTCCTCCATCTTGAAAAGTTGTATTTAGTCCTGATCTAATTACTCTAATACTCATTTTAGTCTTTTATTTTGTTATATTCTTTTTTGGTAATCTCATAAAATTGAACGCTATCACCTGGATTTATTAAATTGGGGTTCTTTTGATTGTTATTGTCAAATATTTTTAGAGGCGTATTACCTATAACATTCCATCCACCAGGACTTTCATATGTGTAAATATTACAGAACTGTTCTGTGATACCTATAGAACCTTTTGGCACTTTAATCCTGGGGGTTTTTAATCTTTTTATTCTTATGTTCTTATTTGTGTCCCCTAAAAATGGCATTCCAGCTATAAAACCTGTCATATAACAATAAAAATCAATGTTTAAAATATTTTTATAAATATCCTCAAAATTCAAACTAGTTTTTTCTGAAACTTGTATTATATCTAAAGCGAATTCTTCATCTAAACACACCGGGACTTTAATTTTCTTTGAAATTATCTCATTAAATTTGTCTAGTTTTAAATTTAAAATTTTATCACGCAATTCTTGATAACTTATAATCTCTAAATCAAATGTGATAATTAATTTATTATATGAAGGTGCTAAATTAGTTATCCCCTTTATTTTTTTTTGCTTTAAATTTCTAAAGTATTTAATAACCTTACTATTTAACTCTTTATTTACTTCTGATCCAAAATCACAATATATTGCAGCGTCACCAAGATTTGTTATATTTTTAATCATTACATGATATATTTAGCATGTAGATATGGAAATTAACATCAATTGTGATCTAGGTGAAAAATCAAAACACCACCCTGATAAAAATGATCCAGAACTATTGAGTATAGTAAATACAGCTAGTATTGCTTGCGGGTATCATGCTGGTGACGAAAATACAATGAGAGAAGTTATAGGTATGTCTATTCAAAATGGAGTAAGTTTTGGGGCACATCCATCATTTAATGATCCTGAAAATTTTGGAAGAAAAAGAATGAATTTATCTTCAAGTGAAATAAAAAATTTAATTAAGGACCAATATAATCTTTTACAAAAGATTGCAGATGAAAAAAATGAAAAAGTTACACATATTAAACCACATGGCGCTTTAAATAATATGGCATGCGAAGATATAGAGCTTTCTAATACAATTTCAAAAACTATAAGCGAAATTGATAAAGATCTAATTTATCTTGTTCCAACAGGATCAAAAATGGAAATTTCTGCAAATAATTATGGTCTTAGAGTAGCATCAGAAATATTTGCAGATAGAAATTATTTAGATGATGGAAATTTAGTATCAAGGAAAGAAATAAATGCCGTAATAACCGATCCTTATAAAGCAAAAGATCATGTATTATTTATGGTGAAGAATCAGGCGCTAAGATGTCTCAGTGGAAAGCAAATACCTTGTAAAATTGACTCAATTTGCATACATGGTGATACATTAAGATCTTTAGAAATTGCAAAGTTAGTTAAAGATAATTTAATAAATAATGGATTTAAACTAAAACCATTAAACAAAATGAAAAAATTTTTATTATGAAAAGGATATTTATAACAATATTAGTGACTTTATTTTTTGGTAATTTGTCCATCGCTGCTGGTGGTGATAGTGGTTCAACTAAAAGTAATTACGACAAAGCAGTCAAATTAATTAAATCGGCAAAAAAATATGAGGCCGATGGTAAGTCTAAAAAAGCTAGCGATAGATACAAAAAAGCTTATAAGTTATTATTGAAATCCAATAATGAAAAACCAGGCAAAGCTGACACTTTAAATTATTTGGGTTTTACATCTAGAAAATTAGGTGATTTTGATAATGCTGAAATTTTTTATTCTAAGGGTCTAGAAATAAATCCTTATCACATTAGAATAAACCAATATATGGGTGAGCTGTATGTAACTACAAACAGAATTTCTGAGGCTAAAGAGAGGTTGGCAATTTTAGATGGCTGCGATTGTAAGGAATACACCCTACTTAAAGATATAATAGATGGAAAAACAAAGTCTAAATATTAAGTGAATTATTGAATTATTAAAAAATTTCATTATTATTAAATTAAATTGATTGAACAAGCTCTTATACTTCTACAAATAACTTTTATAGATATTATTCTAGCTGCTGATAATGCAATTATTATCGGTTTAATAGCTGCTAACTTTGTTCCAAAACACAGAAAGCAAATTATCCTATGGGGTGTTGCCGGTGCATTAGTATTTAAAGTATTATTCGCTGTTTTTGCAACATACTTATACAAGTTTTATTTTATAAAAATTCTTGGGGGATTAGCTCTTATTTGGATAGTTAATGATTTAAGAAAAGATTTATTAGAAATTAAAAAAGTAAAATCCCCAAAGAAAAAATCTCAAGATCCTTCATATACATCCTATGTACAGAGTATTTATAAAGTATTATTTGCAGATATTACAATAAGCTTTGACAACGTAATAGGAGTAGTTGGAGCATCTAAAGGCAATATAGGATTTATGATATATGGTCTAGTATTATCAGTGATATTAACTGGTGCAGGAGCAACTTATCTAGCAAATTACATTCAAAAACATATTTGGATAGCTTATATAGGGTTAGCATTTATTCTTTTAGTTGCAATACAATTAATTATTGGTGGATTAGTAGACTTGGAAATACTTCAAATTAACGAACAATTTAAAAAATATTTTTAATAAGAATATTTTTTCGTAGGATATTTCTTTGATTTGACCTCCTGTTTAAATTTTTTAACAGCATGTCCAATATTTTTTGAAATATTTATATATTTTTTAACAAATCTAATTTTTGAATTGGTTAATCCAATCAGATCATCTGTAACTAAGATTTGTCCATCACAATTAACTGAAGATCCTATACCAATAGTTGGAATTTTAATTTCATTAGTTATCTTTTTTGCCAAAGATTTTTCTATGCATTCTAAAACTATAGCAAAAACACCTAATTTTTCTAAAAGTTTAGCATCATTTAAAATTTTTTTTCTTTCTAGATCTGTTTTCCCTTTTGATTTAAATTTACCCCTAACTGATTGAGGCATAATACCTAAATGACCTAAAACGGGAATTTTATTTTTAATGAGATGTTTAACTACTTGTTTTATTTTAAAACCACCTTCAAGCTTAATTGCATCTGACTTGGTTTTTTTAATAACGCTCTTTGCATTAACTAATGCTATTTTTTTATTTTTGTAAGTGTTATAGGGCATATCAAATACCATTAGACTTTTATTTACCCCCATTCTAACACTTTTAGCATGCTCAATCATTGTTTTTAGTGTGATTTTTCTTGTTGTATTATAATTATAAAGAACTGATGCCACTGAATCACCGACTAAAGTTATATCCACATATTTATCAATTATTTGGGCTATGTTTTTTGAATAGGCAGTTAAAGAAATAATTTTTGAATTATTTTTTTTATTTATAATATTATTAATTTTTTCATTCATTGTTTTTTATTCTAATTCAATAGTACTTGGTGGTTTAGATGTTACATCATACACTACTCTATTGACACCTTTGATACTATTTATGATTCTGTTGGATACATCTTGCATAAAACTCTTTTTAAATTGAAAAAAATCAGCAGTCATGCCGTCTTCTGATGTGATAGCTCTAAGCAAACACATATAATCATAAGTTCGATTATCACCCATTACACCTACAGTTTTTACGGGCAGTAAAGCAGCATAAGCCTGCCAAATTTTATGATATAAATTGTATTTATATAAACTTTTAATAAAAATATCGTCTGCCTCTTTCAAAATTTTTATTTTATTCTCATCTATGTTTCCAGGAATTCTTATAGCTAGACCTGGTCCAGGAAAGGGATGTCTATCTAATATTTCACTATTAAGTTTGAGTTCTTTACCTAATTTTCTTACTTCATCTTTGAATAAGTACTTAACTGGCTCAACCAACTTTAGTTTCATTTTTTTTGGAAGACCGCCGACATTATGATGCGACTTAATTTTTGATGTTTGACTCCCTGTAACTGATTTACTCTCAATTAGGTCAGGATACAAAGTGCCTTGAGCTAAATATTTAATATTTGATAATTTCTTTGAATATTTTTCAAATAATTTGATAAAGAGATTGCCAATTATTTTTCTTTTGTTTTCAGGATCATTTATATTCTTAAGTTTACTAATAAATAAATTCTTAGCATTGATATAAATAAGTTTTATTTTTAATCTTTTTTTAAATGTCTTTAGGACTTGATATTCCTCATTTTTTCTTAACAAGCCAGTATTAACAAATATACATGTTAAATTTTTGCCAATGGCTTGATACATAACTTTTGCAACTACACTACTGTCAACTCCCCCTGACAATGCACAAATAACTTTTGAATTACCCACTTGCTCTCTTATGTCATTTATAATTTTTTCTTTTTGTTTTTTTGGAGACCAATTTTTTTTTGATTTGCATACAGAAAATAAAAAATTTTTTATTAATTTTTTACCATTATATGTATGTGTCACTTCTGGGTGGAACTGAATCCCATAAAATTTCTTAAATTTATTTTGTATTATACAAAATTTCGAATTGGCGCTAGAAGCAACTTTTTCGAAGTTTTTTGGAAGTTTGGTAACCTGATCCGAATGACTCATCCAAACACTATTTGTCCCATTTTTATTAAAAAAATTTTTAGTAAGAATACTATTCTTATTTTTTTTTATTTTAACTAATCCAAATTCTCTAAATTTTGATTGTTTTACTTTGCCCCCTAACTCCTTGGAGATTATTTGATGACCAAAACAAATTCCTAATATTGGTATTTGTTGATATAATATTTTCTTATCAAAACTTACTTTTTTTGTTTCATAAACATTCAATGGACCACCCGACAGAATTATGCCTATTATATCCTCGTTTTGAAAATTGATTTTTTTTTTATGACTTATTATTTCAGAGTAAACACCGTTTTCTCTTACTCTTCTGGCAATTAGTTGTGTAAATTGAGAACCAAAATCTACTATTAAAATTTTCTTAAGACTCATTTGATGTGTCAAAATTTTTTAGTCTTTCTTGTATTAATGTTATTTTTTCACATAGTGTAGTACATATTTTTTCAAAGTCAGATCTAAGATCATTAACTTTAGAAAAATTCGACCTTTTAAGTTCAATATCTATTAACATATATAAGGCTTCCTCATCCTCTGGATTCAATAATAATGCTGTATTTAAATTTTTTTCTGTTTTCTCTTCATCTTCTTCAATTTGATATATTTTTGCTAAAAATAAATATGATTTCGAATCTTTTGGATTAAAGACTATATTTCTTTGAAATAAAAACTTCGACTTGTCATAATCTTTTCCCTCAAAAAGATTTATGGCATCATTAAAGAAACGTTCATTAGCAAATGCATTATTAACAAAAAATGTTAAAATTAAAATTAATAATTTATTTTTTAATTTCATCAATGTTGTGTACCATACTTTCATAAAATCCAGCTTTTGTTATTTTTACAAACTTTGGTTTATTTTTTAACAAGATTATTTTTTTTGCCCCTAAATACCCCATCGACGATTTTAATCCGCCTAATAATTGATAAAAAATTTTATTAACTTTTCCTTTATATTTTACAAAACCTTCAACCCCCTCAGGTACGTACTTTGACTTATCTTTTTGCTTTGATTGATAATACCTGTCTGCTGAACCTTTGTTCATTGCCCCAATAGACCCCATACCCCTAAAACTTTTAAAAAATTTGCCGTTTTTTTTTATTACTTTTCCTGGTGCTTCGTCTGTGCCAGCAAACAAAGAACCAATCATAACTGCATCAGCTCCCGCTGCTAAAGCTTTTGCTATATCCCCAGAAAATTTAATTCCTCCATCTGCAATAATACCAACTTTCTTTTTTTTTACTCCATTTCTTACATCTAAAATTGCGCTTAGTTGCGGAACCCCTATACCGGCAACTAATCGTGTAGTACAAATTGAACCTGGACCGATACCTACCTTTACAATATCTACCCCTAATTTAATTAAATAATTGGCAGCATCAGGAGTTGCTACATTACCTGCGCAAAGCGAAACTGATGGTGGTTTAATTTTTTTAATTTTTTTTATTATTTCTCCAACTTTTTTTGTATGTCCATGGGCAGTATCTACAACAATTAAATCAACTTTATTTTTTAATATTTGTTTGGCCCTTTCATATTCATTATCACCTGCTCCAACTGCAGCTCCTACCAATAACTTTCTTGATTTTACTTTTTTTATTTCTAATATTTGTTTTTTTATAGTCAAATTTCTGTGAATAACGCCAATCCCTCCATGCTTTGCTATTGCAATCGCCATTCTAGACTCAGTTACTGTATCCATCGCTGAAGTAATTAGAGGTATCTTAAGATGTAAATTTTTCGATAAAATAGTACTTGTGTTTACTTCTGAAGGCAAAATAGATGAATATTTAGGTGCCAGGGTAACGTCATCAAATGTTAGAGCTTCTTTAATGGGGTCCATGTCCCTATATATACGATTCTATAAAAATTAAAAGTCTAACTACCGCAAAAACTTTGATATTAAGAAAGTCTCTTTCGAGTCATTTCTACTAGATGGAGGTTTATATATATGGGTTTCTTTAAAGTATTTTTTTGAAATTGACAGAATTTCATTTAATGAAGAACCCATAAATATCTTAGAGACAAATTGTCCATTCGTTTTAAGCATGCCTCTTGAAAACTCCATTGCCTCTAAAACTAATTCACCTGTAACAATAGCATCTAAATTTTTATTTCCAGAGGTATTAACAGCCATATCAGAAATAATAGTATCGATTTTACTATTAAAAAAATTTTTAATTTTTTTTTTATATTCATCACTAGTAAAATCTCCCTTGATAATTTTTACATTTTTAATTTTTTCAATTTCCAGTAAGTCTATAGAAAGAAGTTTTACATTTTTTAATCTTTTGGATAAGTATTGAGACCAACTTCCAGGGGCTCCGCCTAGATCTAATATATATTGACCATTTTTTAATACTTTAAACTTTTCATCAATTTCCATTAATTTATAAACTGCTCTGGATCTAAAACCTTCAATTTTAGATCTTCTGACATAAACATCACGTTTTTGTTTGATTATCCAATTTTTAGAAATTTTATTTTTTTTCAATTATTCAAAAACCTTAAACTCTTTGAGATTGTACTATTTTTTATAGTTTTGAGATTTATTTTTATATCTTTTTCTAATCTCATATCTTTCTTATTTTCCCAAATTCCACCTGCCAGGTGCATTATTCCAATTTTATAATTTGGAAGATAAGGCTCTACAAAGCAATTGTTGTTTTCATCGTATTTAGGTAAAAGATTACTCGCGATCCAATTGCAGCTTAAAGGCAGAAACTCTGTCTCTACATTGTCAATATAAACACTAATATTAATTGCCAAACCCTCAGATCCAAATATTTGTCCAGATTTTAATGTTTTTTTTAAATTGTTCTGCCAAATATTCCAACAAACCGAATTTTTTTCTAGTGAGAAGGTTCCTATATTTATATGTGGTGCAAAAGCAAGTTTCCTCGCATCGTTTAAATTGATATTTGAACTAATAGCATGCTTGAAATTTTGCGACTTAATTTGTGCAAATTTGCCGAATATCCATTTAACCTTTGAGGTAATTCTATATCCCGGACCTATAGTTTGAGTAATACCTAATTTTCCTTTTTCACATGCTTTAAAGTACAAATCTATACATCCCCAGTCTTGAACCCAGGCATCACAATCTATCCAAAGATATTTTTTATAATTTGGAAAATAATTTGGTAGAAAAGCTCTTGAAACTTGACTTTTTAACCATTCTTTACCCCTTACTTTATAACTTGGAATTTTAATATCCCACTCGGCCTTTTTTATAACCTCTACATGATTAGATAATTGGCTTAGCTGTTCCTTTGAAAGACCTGCATCTAATATACAAATGTCAATTTTTGAACTTTCTTTAAATCTTTTTATTGATTTTATTAGCTCAAATAACATATCAAAATATGTTGAGTCTGCTAAGGTTACAACTGCATTACTATTCATTACAGTATATCTTCATGATCCTCATTTTCACTCAATTGTGTTTTAAATTTATTTCTAATTTTCATAAAATGCATCGAGCTTATGGGTATAATCAAAAGATAAATAAGACTTGTAACTACTATAGTGTTATAAGTATATAAAAGTAACAATACAAAAAAAGCAACTACACCAAAAATTAAAAATATACTCATACGTCTAGGGACAATTATTTTTTTAAAAGAATAAGTAGGGATTTTGCTTATTAATAATAAGGATATGGTCACAAAAATAATTGGTACCAATAAATTATAATTTATATTTATAAAATTCAATTCGCTAAAACTAAAAAATAGAGGTAAAAGAACCAATATACCTCCGGCTGGCGATGGAACTCCCTCAAAAAAATTATTTTTCCATGATGGTTCGTCTAATGAATTTACATTAAATCTAGCCAGTCTAAGAGCAACTGCAACTATGTATATAAGACATATAAACCATCCTACTCTACCTAGCTCATTTAATTTCCAAAAATACATTATGAATGCAGGTGCAACTCCAAAACTGATTACATCGGTAAGCGAGTCTAATTCTTTTCCAACTTTTGATGTTCCTTTAATCAATCTAGCAATTCTGCCATCTAATCCATCTATTATTCCCGCAACAATTATTGCTATAACCGAAATTTTAAAATTCCCATCGAATGCAAATTTTATAGATGATAATCCGATACAAACACCTACTAATGTAAATATGTTAGGTAAAATTACTCTTGTATTTTTAGCAGTAACTATTTTAAATTTTCTTTTTTGTTCCATCATTTTTTTGCAAGTAGGGTTTCTCCAGCGATCATTTTTTGGTTTTCTTTTATTAAGGGTGTGTAATTTTGGAAATATATATCAGCCCTACTTCCAAATCTTATCATACCTATCCTATCTCCTTGATTTAATTCAGTTTCCTCACTTGTTTCGCACACAATTCTTCTTGCTATTAAACCAGCTATTTGAACCAAAATTATATCTTCCCCGTTTTTATTTGTAATTTTATAATAATTTCTTTCATTATGTTCACTTGCTTTATCTAGAGATGCATTAAAAAATTTACCAGGTTTATACAATATTTTTGAAACTATTCCTGAGCAAGGGGTTCTATTTACATGACAGTCAAATACATTCATAAAAACACTAACTTTTGTAAATTTTTTTTCTTGCAAGTCTAATTCTTTTGGTCCGTCCGTTTCTATAACTTGTAATACAACTCCATCCGCTGGGCTTAGTAAGTAATTATCATCATTAATTGGATATCTCTCTGGGTCTCTAAAAAAATAGTAGCACCAAATTGTTAGAACAAATCCAATTAATCCTAAAAAACTATTTAGGAAATAAAGTATCAATGTTATAATTCCAAAAATGATTAAAAATTTATAACCTTCGCTATGAACCTTCGGAAAAACTTTATTTATCATAAACCATCATTTGCTAATTTGTCGTTAATATGTATATAAAACTCTATATTTCAATTAATAAGATATATAAATAAATATGGCTAAAATTAAGGTAAAAAATCCAATTGTTGAGCTAGATGGTGACGAAATGACCAGAGTTATATGGGAATTTATCAAGAATAAACTCATAAAACCTTATTTAGAGTTAGAAATAAAATATTACGATTTGGGTATAAAGAGTAGAGATAATACCTCAGACCAAATCACTATAGATTGCGCTAATGCAATTAAGAAATATAACGTTGGTATTAAATGTGCAACAATTACTCCCGATGAAGGAAGAGTTGAGGAGTTTAATTTAAAGAAGATGTGGAGATCTCCAAATGGAACAATTAGAAATATTCTGGGAGGAACAGTCTTTAGAGAACCAATCTTGTGTAAAAATATTCCAAAACTAGTACCGAGTTGGGAAAATCCTATATGCATAGGAAGACATGCGTTTGGAGATCAATATAGAGCTACCGACTTCCAGGTTCCGGGAAAAGGTAAGTTAGAAATAAAATGGACGTCTGAGGATGGAAAGGAAAAAAAGGAGTTTGAGGTATTTAATTTTCCAGGTCCTGGTGTTGCAATGTCTATGTATAATTTAGATCAATCTATAAGAGATTTTGCAAGATCGTGTATGAATTATGGATTAAATAGAAGATGGCCGGTTTTTTTGTCTACAAAGAATACTATTTTAAAAAAATATGATGGAAGATTTAAAGATATCTTTCAAGAAATTTATGAAAATGAGTTTATCGAAAAATTTAAAGATAGAAAAATTACATACGAACATAGGTTAATAGATGACATGGTAGCGTGCGCCATGAAATGGAATGGTAATTATATTTGGGCTTGTAAGAATTATGATGGGGACGTACAATCAGATACTGTTGCTCAAGGATTCGGTTCATTAGGACTAATGTCTAGTGTTTTAATGAGTCCAGATGGAAAAACTATTGAAGCAGAAGCTGCTCATGGAACGGTAACGAGACATTACAGGATGCATCAACAAGGAAAGGAAACATCCACAAATCCTATTGCATCAATATTTGCTTGGGCTAGGGGATTATATCATAGAGCGAAACTTGATGAAAATGATGATCTAAAAAAATTCGTTAAAAATTTAGAAAAAACCTGTATAGAAACCGTAGAAAGTGGCTCAATGACAAAAGATTTAGCTTTATTAGTTGGATCTGACGCAAAATTTTTAACAACAAATCAATTTTTAGACGTAATAGATAGTAATCTTAAAAAAAGATTAGATCAAACCTTTTAATTTTTCAAAAGCATCATCTATTTTATTTTCTAATACTCCACCTGCTTGAGCAAAATCGGGTCTTCCCCCACCACCTTTACCTCCAATTATTTCTGATCCTAGTTTTGCAAATTTTACAGCATTATATTTTGACATAAGTTTTGTTGTAACTCCTACTGCAAGTCCAACTTTATCATTCTTGCTTGCAAATATAATTATCAAACCTTCTCCAATTTCTTTTTTTCCTTTATCAACCAAACCTCTTAGCTCTTTAGGAGGTAGATCATAAATTTTTTGGAATCTTACTTTAATATCATTAATAGTTTGGTCTCTAATTATATTTTTTGATTTGTCATTTAAAATTCTACTTATTGATAATTTCTCAAGTTGTTTTGTTAAATCTTTAATTAAATCTTTAAGATTTTTATTCTCAAGATTTGGTTTTCCACCAAAAGCTTCAATATCTTTAGATAAAATCTCTATAGTCTTTTCATCTTTTTGTACTGATAAATTAGATTGTGTTTCTTTATTTCTTAAGAAATCCTCTAATTGTTTATCTCTTAAAGCCTCAATTCTTCTTACGCCAGCGGCTATAGATGATTGACTAATAACTCTCAATTTTCCAACATCTCCGGTATTTTTAACATGGGTACCACCGCACAACTCAGTTGAAAAATATTTATTGCCTTCATCGCCCATAAAAACGACTCGGACCTCGTCTCCATATTTCTCACCAAATAGAGCTAATGCACCATGTTCTATTCCTTCCTCAGGGGTCATAATTCTGGTTATTACATCTGACTTTTTGTTAACTATTTCATTAGCAATTTCCTCAATTTTAAGCATTTCATCATCAGATATTGGCTTCATATGACTAAAATCAAAACGTAATCTATCCGGAGCGACTAATGAACCTTTTTGCATGACATGATTACCAAGAGTTCTTCTTAAAGACTCATGCAAAAGATGTGTTGCAGAATGATATGCTTTAATATTTTCTCTTCTTTGACTATCTATTTTTAACTCAACACTTTCATCAACTTTCAGACTTCCTTTCTCCATTATACCATAATGAACAAATAAATTCCCTAATTTTTTCTGAACATCATTTACTTTGAATGAATTATCACCTGAATTTATTTTTCCTATGTCTCCTAATTGACCACCAGACTCACCATAAAAAGGTGTTTGGTTTAGAATAATTATTCCTTCCTCACCAGTTTTTAAACTATCAACTTCATTATTATCTTTGATGAGTTTTAAAATAATTCCCTCAGATTGAATTTTTTCGTAACCTAGAAATTCTGTTGATCCAACTTTTTCTTTTATATCAAACCAAATTTCATCAACTGCAGCATCACCGGACCCTTTCCAATTTTTTTTTGCAAGTTCCTTGCTTTCCTGCATGAGACTTTGGAACTTATCATTATCAACTTTTAAAGATTTATTTTTAAGAATATCTTCTGTCAGATCTAATGGAAACCCAAATGTATCATACAATTTAAATGCTACTTCGCCAGGTAATACTTTATCTATTTTAGAAATTTCTTCGTCTAAAATTTTCATACCTCTTTCAAGTAAAACTAAAAATTTTTCTTCTTCCATTTTTAAAGTTTCTTTAATTAAAGATTGCGCTCTTTGTAGTTCAGGATAATTATCTGACATTTCATCTAATAAACTTTTGAAAATATTGTGAAATACTGGATCTTTTGAACCTAATAAATGAGAATGTCTCATGCCTCTCCTCATAATCCTTCTCAGGACATAGCCTCTTCCTTCATTAGATGGTAATACACCTTCGGCTAATAAAAATGAACTCGCCCTTAAATGATCTGCAATAACCCTGAAACTTGCAATATTATTTTTATCTGCTTTTACTTTTACAGTATCTGATATCGATTCAATTAGTTTTTTAAAATGATCACTTTTGTAATTATCATGAGTTCCTTGTAACAAAGCTGTAATTCTTTCTAAACCCATACCGGTATCTACAGAAGGCTTTGGTAAATTAATTCTTTTTTCTTTTGAAATTTGTTCAAATTGCATGAAAACTAAATTCCAAATTTCTATATATCTATCACCATCCTGATCTTTGGTACCTGGTAAACCTCCAGATAATTGATCTCCATGATCATAAAAAATCTCTGAGCAAGGTCCACATGGTCCTGTTTCACCCATAGACCAAAAATTATCTGAGGTAGAAATCTTAATAATTCTGTCGTCTCCAAAACCGCTGATTTTCCTCCATAAGTTGAAGGCCTCATCATCCTCATTAAATACTGTAAAATAAAGCTTATTTTTATCAATTCCAAAATCTTTAGTAATTAAATTCCAGGCAAGTTCTATTGCACGATCTTTAAAATAATCTCCAAACGAAAAATTACCCAACATTTCAAAAAACGTATGATGCCTAGGAGTGTAACCTACATTTTCTAAGTCGTTATGTTTTCCTCCCGCCCTTACACATTTTTGAGAAGTTGTCGCTCTTTGATAGTTTCTTTTTTCTAATCCTGTAAAAACATTTTTAAATTGAACCATTCCTGAATTAGCGAACATTAACGTAGGGTCGTTGTTTGGTACTAAATTACTTGATCCAACTATCTCGTGACCATTTTTTTTGAAATATTCAAGGAATGTTTTTCTTATATCGTTTAATGTATTATTTGGCATTTTATTTAAAATACCGTTTTTTTACTGTAAGTAAATTCTAATTAAAAAAAAAGGCGCCTAAATAAGGCGCCCTTTTCAATGCTAAAAGATTTATGCTAATTCTTTTTTTCTGGTACCTCTTCTGTTGCAGCTTCTGCAGCCTCAACTTTTTCCTTTTCAATAGGATTTCCCTCTATTTTCTTCGAAATTAAGCCAGCTTTCTCTCTGATCGCCATCTCAATTTCAGCAGCTGCTTTAGGATTTTGTTCTAAGTAAAGTTTTGCATTTTCTTTACCTTGACCTATTTTTTCACCTTTATAGGCATACCATGCTCCTGATTTTTCAACTATATCTGCTTTGGCACCTAGATCAATTAACTCACCTGTTTTACTAATTCCTTTTCCATACATTAGATCAAACTCAACTACTTTGAATGGTGGAGCAACTTTGTTTTTTACCACTTTAACTCTCGTGCTATTTCCGATAATTTGCTCTTTATCTTTGATCGCACCAATTCTTCTAATATCCATTCTAACTGAAGAATAAAATTTAAGTGAGTTACCACCTGATGTAGTTTCTGGACTTCCAAACATTACACCAATTTTCATTCTAATTTGATTAATGAAAATTACCATCGTATTCGTTCTTGAAATAGAACCTGTTAATTTTCTTAATGCTTGTGACATTAATCTTGCCTGAAGACCAACATGATGGTCTCCCATATCACCT
>MDTB01135177.1_pt1 | contig 31914 bp, 32 predicted proteins | sample 811161 | NCBI WGS metagenome assembly MDTB01 (sample SAMN05326650, study PRJNA326480) | marine metagenome | isolation source: seawater | place: Mediterranean Sea | collected 2009 | reverse complement strand
TTAGAATGATGTTTCTCACTTTTTATGGAAATACAAAAACACCTGAGATTATCGATAATATCCATGAATCACCAAAAGAAAAAAATCCGGAAAAAAATGGTACACCAGCAATTGCAAGTGTGCTGATCATCATTGATAAATGTGTTACTGGCATTTTTTTTCTAAAGCCACCCATATTACGCATATCTTGTGGGTCTGTTTTATGGTCATGCTTCTCATGTAAAGCGTGATGCATCGAATGAATTACAGATCCAGAACCATAGAATAAATTTGCTTTAAACATTGCATGAGTTAGCAGATGAAAAAATGCGGCAGTATAAACTCCTGTTCCAACAGCTAGTATCATATAGCCTAACTGACTGACAGTAGAATAGGCAAGAACCTTTTTAATATCATTTTGAGTGATGGCAATAGTAGCTGCAAAAATTGCCGTGATTCCCCCCACGTAGGCAACAACAAGAAGAGCATCAGGTGTTAAAATTGGAAATATTCTCACAGAAAGATACACCCCTGCCGCAACCATTGTCGCTGCATGCATCAGAGCAGAAACTGGTGTTGGTCCTTCCATAGCATCGGGTAACCAAATATGCAATGGAAATTGAGATGACTTACCCATTGCACCAAGAAACAAACCAATCCCCGCGAGAGTTAAGGATGTGCCTTTTATTAAGCCTGCGGAAACACCAGAAAATATATCAGAAAAAGCAAATGATCCAATTGCAGTGTAAATCAACATAATTCCAATAAAAAATCCAATGTCTCCTACCCTGTTGGTTAAAAAAGCTTTTTTATTTGCATTTGCCGCTGAATCTTTTTCAAACCAATGGCCAATTAACAGATAAGAGCTCACACCAACAAGTTCCCAAAACATATACATTGACATTAAATTATTGGCAAGGACAATACCATTCATTGAAAAAGTAAACAAGCCTAAATAAGCAAAATACCTTGAATACCGAATGTCACCTTTTAAATATTGTGTTGAGAATATGTGTGTACATGTTGAGATTAGAGCTACAACCAGTAGCATTATAATGGTTATGTTGTCTACGAGAAACCCTAGCTCTATTTTAAAGGCACCCATATCTAGCCAAGTAAATGAAGCTTCACTCTTAAAGTTTGGATTATATTCTAGAATCATATTAACGAACATAACTAAAGCAAGAATCAAAGTAGACACGATTGCTAAAATTGACACCCAATCACCTTCGCGTGGAAGCTTTTTACCAAAAAATATTTGGATTACAAAAGCCAATAGAGGCAAAAAAAGTATAAAGATTGAATATTTAATTAACATATTATCCATTAATTTTTCAACTCTGCTGCATCATCAATATTAATAGTATTTAAATTGTTATAAATATTAATGACAATTGCAAGAGCAACCGCTGCTTCAGCAGCTGCGAGAACAATAACGAATAGACTGAATATATGCCCGTCTAAATTCATACCTCCAAATCTAGAAAATGCTACAAAATTAATATTGGCGGCGTTAAGTATTAACTCCACCCCCATTAAAACGGCGATGCCATTTCTACGTGTCATGACACCGAAAACACCAAGTGAAAATAAAACTGAAGAAATAAATAAATAATTATTTAGATGATCCACTATGTAGCTTCCCTGGAAAGAATTGCTGCTCCTATGAGGGCTCCTAAAAGCAATAATGAGACAGCCTCAAATGGTAATAAATATTTAGTCAATAATAAGATACCTATGTCGTTAACAGTTGTCACTGGTTCAACCATCTCTTTTTGCAACCACGGAGTTTTTGTGATAACTAACGATAGCAAGATCAAGAGCCATATTGAAACAACTCCTCCAATGCCTTGCTGGACATTAGTTTGAGATAGTCTAACTGAAGAGATTCTGTTTGTTAACATTATACCAAATATAATTAAAACTAAGATGCCGCCGATATATACAATTAACTGAACGCCGGCAATGAAATCAGCCCAGAGAAAAATGTAGAGGGAGGCCACTCCAAAGAGTGTGAACAATAATGCGACTGCAGAGTACAATAATTGATTATTTAATACTACAAATAATGCGGATATTATTGTAAATGCAGCGATGAACCAAAAAACTATATCAGCCATCTATTAGACTCTAAGACTTAGTAACTTTTTCATTTCTTAGCTTTTCGAGTCCTTCTTTTGTACCTGATTTTGCAAACTTATATATTAGGTTATCCCTATCTGGCTCTGAAAACTCATAATCTATTGGATGCTTGCTACTATTTGGCCCACCAGTCATAAAAATACATTCCTCAGGGCATGGATATGTACACAAGTTACAATAACAACATTCAGACATATCTATATCGAACCTAGTAACTACAAGAGCTTTTTTTGTACCATTAGAAGTGACTCCTACATGATTAACTTTTTTAATATCCGTACCTCTCTCAGGAGCTTTTTCAGTAACTATTTTAATACAATCAACAGGGCATGCCCTTTCACATTTTAGACAACCAATACAGTCATCCATATCGACATGTAATCTTGATCTAATTACATTGTAATTATCATGGTCAAACCCAATATTCCTCTCTGGTCTTGGCCAACGCTCCTCTGGGTATTGCAAGGTTACATTATCTTTCCTAGCTCGTATAAGGTGGACAAATGTGATGCCCATTCCACCTATTATAGTCGAGGCACTTTCCCAAATTCCTGAAAAATATTTAATCATATTATTTTATCCAATTAAAACTGTCCAAATGGCAACTGCAAAAATATTAAATAATCCTATTGGTAAAAAAACTTTCCAGCATAAATGCATTAATTGATCAACTCTTAGTCTTGGTACTGTCCATCGTATCCATATCATTATAAAAATAAGAAAAGCCGTTTTACTCAACATCCAGAACAAACCCATTGCAGGTGAATTGAGTGAATTAGCGAATGGACTTTGCCAGCCACCAAGAAATCCTGTCACTGCAACAACACTTACAACAAACATATTAGCATATTCGCTTAAAAAGAAAAAAGCATATCGCATACCTGAATACTCAGTAACAAATCCTGCAACAAGCTCCGACTCCGACTCAGGTAGATCAAAAGGCGTTCTGTTAGTTTCAGCTAGTGCGCTTATGAAATAAACAACAAAAGCTATTGGCATAAATGGATTATCAAATATTATCCAATTACCGATACCTCCTTGTTGATAAATAATGATTTCTTGCATATTTAGACTACCAGCAAGCATAATAACTACTATAAGACTTATACCAGCGGGTATTTCGTAGCTTATAATTTGTGCTGCTGATCTCATGCCACCATAGAGAGACCACTTATTGTTTGAGGACCAGCCAGCCAAAATCAATGCTATAACAGCCAGACTTCCAACTCCCAATATATAAAAAATTCCTATGTTGAGGTCGGAGACAATAATGGATTCATTGAAAGGAAGAGCAACAAAACTTATGAAAGCGCCTATAAATATCATAAATGGAGCAAGAATAAACAGAAGTTTATTGGCACTGCTTGGTATTATATCTTCTTTAGAAAGTAATTTTAATGCATCAGCAATTGGCTGAAGGAGCCCCCATTTGCCGGCATGGAGACCTACTCCTTGCCCCATGGGGCCTACTTTATCTTGAATAAAAGATGAAACTTTCAGTTCTGCATAAATTACTACCAGAGCGTACACAGTAATAAAACCAAATGTAGCTACTAATGGCAAGAGCATTGACAACAATAAAAAAGGATCTTTATTTGCCCAATCTGGAAAGAATGCAACTAAGCTATTGTAGATAAAATCAACCGTCATCTATCAATCTCACCTAGAACGATATCTAAACTACCTAGAATAACTAAAACATCAGATAGTAACCAACCCGCTGCGATCTCATCTATGACAGATAGAGCAGTAAAAGCAGGCGATCGCATTTTTAATCGGTAGGGCACATTTGAACCATCGCTTTCTATGTAGTAACCTAAATCTCCACGAGGCGATTCAGTTCTTCTGTAAAATGACCCAATTGGGGGTTTAATCTTTTTTGGAAGTGATTGGTGAACATCTCCATCTTTTGGCATACTGGCTAACGCTTGGCGGACGATTTTAATACTTTCTTTCATCTCAAGAACTCGTACGTAAAATCGATCCCAGCAATCACCAACAGTTCCTTTTCCACCCTCACCAACAGGAATATTAAAATCAAATTTGTTATAAACGGAGTAGGGATCGTTTTTTCTTAAATCCCAATTTAAACCAGATGCACGAAGATTAGGACCTGTAACCCCATAACTTATTGCTACATCTTGTGGCATAACTCCGATATCTGCAGTCCTTTCAACAAATATTTTATTGTGAACTAAAAGATTTACAAATTCATCAATCTTGGGTTCAAAATAATCTAAAAATTTATAGGTTGATTCAACAAAACCTACAGGCAAATCATGGCTCAATCCACCAATCCACATATAGTTATACAATAATCTTGCACCACATGTCATCTCAAATAGGTCAAGAATTCTTTCTCTATCCCTGAGCATGTGAAGGAAGGGTGTAAAAGCACCAATATCTAGACCAAATGCCCCAAGGCCGAGTAAATGACTAGCAATACGCTGCAACTCAGCCATTACAACTCTAATGTGTTGCACGCGATCGTTCACTTTAATTTCCATAAATTCTTCCATCGCAACGACATAACCAAAATTCATTGTCATAGATGCCAAATAATCACATCTATCTGTGAATGGCAATACTTGTTCATATGTTACATTTTCACAATGCTTTTCAAAACAACGATGTAAATAACCAATATAAGGTCTAATCTCAGAAACTATTTCCCCGTCAGTTTTGACCTGTAATCTCAAGACACCATGAGTGGCAGGGTGCTGAGGTCCTATGTTAAGGACCATTTCTTCGCCTCTTATTACTCCCATCCTTCCTTCATCTTTGGTATTACAATACCATGGTATGATTCCTGAACTTCATAATCTTTCCTGAGTGGCCAACCTTCCCAATCTTCAGGTAGTAATATACGCCTCAAATCTCTGTGACCTTCAAATTCAATTCCAAACATATCAAAAGTCTCTCTTTCAAACCAGTCTGAAATTCTCCATATTTTCTCAACAGAGGGTATAATTGGTTTATCTTTCGTCACTTGAATTCGTATTTCAGTGTAATGATCAAACTTCATAGAGTGTAAATTATATCTGGATTCTAAGACGTTATTTCCAAGATCAAAACCAGCCTGGCACTGTAGTGAATCAAATAAAAGAGTGCTTTCAGATTTCAACCAGACAGCAATTTGGTACCAATTATTAGCTGCGATTTGTATGTGCTTTTCATTCTCAATGATAGAGTCAGGAAAATCTTTTCGAATCATATCCTTGACCCTATTATCTATATTACTGCTAGATTCAATTGGAGTAATATCATTATTTTCTGTAATTTTTGTTGCATTACTTGATATAACTAATTGAGGCATTTCAGGTCGCTCAATTGTACCTTTTTTTACCTTCAAGATCATGGCTTTTGCTTTAGCTCTAACCATTCTATCTTCACAGTTGTTTACTGCATCCATATCGCCATCTAGGCCTTGGTTGACTAGGTAGGGTATCATATCTTCTTTAGATAGTGAGTCTAGCTTTATCGTTCCAACCGATGTACTATCTGCAGATTTATCAATTATTTTCGGTAATAAAGGACGCTCAATTGTACCTTTTTTCACCTTTAAGATCATTGCTTTTGCTTTAGCCCTAATCATTCTATCTTCACAGTTATTCACTGAATCCATATCGCCATCTAGTCCTTGGTTCACCAGCAAAGCGATTAAATTTTCTTTACTATCCGTCATGCCATTTTTCTAGTCAATGGTCTTTCTTCTAGAATCTGTTCTTGTAATTTTAGTAGCCCTTCAATTAATGCCTCAGGTCTTGGCGGGCACCCAGGAACATAAACATCCACAGGAATAACGATATCAACACCTTTTAACACATGATATCCATGCTGCCAATATGGCCCTCCACTTGTAGCACATGATCCCATTGCAACAACGTATTTGGGATCTGCCATTTGCTCGTACAATTTTTTTACTCTCAATGCCATTTTCATGGTAACTGTTCCCGCAACTATCATGACGTCTGCTTGTCTAGGTGATGATCTTGGAATCATCCCAATTCTCATTAAATCATGCCTGCTTGCGGCAGCAGCCATCATTTCAATAGCACAACATGCAGTACCAAACTGAAAGAACCATGGAGATGTTGATCTGCTCCAACTCAGAAGTTTATCCAGTTTCTCTACAATTATGTTGTCATTAAATTTATTTTCTAATAGTCCCAATTTACTTCTCCGTTTCTAATGCAATATCCTTATATCTTCCAGCTCCGTAACGAACTCTTCTTTTTACCCAGTCAAGGTCAGATTTAATCCAAACGTAGGCAAGTCCCACACACAATATTGATAAAAATATGCCCATTTCGATTAATGCTAATAAGCCCATCTCCTTAAAAACTACAGCCCATGGAAATAGAAAGACAACTTCCACGTCAAAAATTAAGAAGATCAGAGCTATTACATAGAATCTTATATTAAACTGAAGCCATGCAGAGCCTTCTACTTCTTCTCCACATTCATAAGTTTCTAATTTTTCTCTAGTCTTGTTTGAAGGTGATATGAGCCATTGAATTAATAATGGTGCAGCAACTAAGATAATCCCCAGAAATGTCGCAAGTAAAATAGTTCCAAAGTCTCTGTACATAATATTTGAAAAATCCCAAGTATTTATAGTCAAATTTACTCTTCTTAGTTTTGGAGAGTCAAATTAAACTTGAAGAAATAAATTTTATTTTTCTTAATAATTATAAAATGAAACTAATTGGTTCTACTGCAGTCTTTTTCATTATATTGCAAACGTGAATTTTTTCAACTTTTTAATAACTAAAACACTTCCTCTTTTACCAAAGTGGTTTGCTAGACCATTTGCTAATCCATACGTAGCAGGTGAAACAATTGAGGAAGTAATACAAAAAATTAAAGCTTTAAATAAAAAAGGTTTTTTAGCTACAGTTGATATTTTGGGTGAACATGTAAAAACAGAATCTCAGGCTAGAAAAATAACTAATGATTATTGTTTAGTTTATGATGAAATTTTTAAGAATGATCTAGATTGTACGGTGTCAGTAAAGCCAACACATTTGGGGCTTGATATATCAAAAGTTGAAGTAATGAGAAACATAAAGATACTCACAGAAAAAGCTGATAAGTATAGTAACTTTTTAAGATTAGACATGGAAAGTTCAAAAGTCACTGATGATACAATCAATATACATAATTTTTTTAAATCAAAAAACGCCAATATCGGTATTGTTGTCCAAGCTTACTTGTTTCGGACCCAAACTGACTTGGATATATTATCTAAATACCCTGAAAGTAATATTAGAATCTGCAAAGGCATTTACAATGAAAAAGATACTATAGCTTACCAAAACAAAAGTGACATCACAAAAAACTTCATCATTTCTGCAAAAAAAATGGCAAAGAAGAATGTTTTTTGTGCATATGCGACGCATGATAAACACCTAATAAGAGAACTTGTAGGTTGGATAAAAAATGAAAAAATTCCAAAAGAGTTGTTTGAGTTTCAGTGCCTTTATGGTGTACCAATGGATGGAATGCTAGAAAAGTTAAAAGAAGATGGATTTAGAGTTCGAATCTATGTACCGTTTGGACCTGAATGGTATGATTATTCTCTAAGAAGATTAAATGAAAATCCAAAGATCGCTAGCTATGTTTTAAGAAATTTTTTCAAGAATGATTAGAATAGAAATTTATAAGAAAATATTTACTCTCAAAACAATTGCAGTTGTTGGTTTAAGCCTAAAAAGATACATAGCGTCAAACTATGTATCGTCATGCATACAGATAAATGATTTTAAAATTATACCTGTTAACTCCAACTATAAATCTATTGTTGGTAACAAATGTTATTAGAGCTTACATCACATAAAACAAAAAATTGACATGGTGAATATATTTAGGAAGTCAAATTTTGCTTATTCAATCGTAATCGAAGCAATCTCTATTAATGCTTCTGCTATTTGGATGCAGGATGGGGTATACTCTATTTAGGCTTTCAACTTAACAAATGAAAGTAATATTATGGTTATTATGAATAATTGTTTAATGAGACGACATTTAGGAGTATACATTGAGAATGAAATATAATAAAGATTTAGAAAAATTGGGATATGCCATCTACCATAATGCATTATCGGATAAAATTACTCAAGAGATACAAAACCATGTGAAATTTTTATCCAAACTTTATCCTGAAACTCGGCCAGAAGCATTCCATCATGACATGCTTGTTGGAGATCCTTTCATTCATCATATTCTTAACCAGAATTGTATTTCTGAGATTTCAAAACATTATCTAGGGTCGGATTTTGCTTTATTTGGAGCACACTATATTGCAAAGAAACCGTATGATGGTAAACCTGTAGGATGGCATCAAGATGGATCATACTGGCCATTAAAACCAATGGAAGTAATATCATTATGGGTTGCAGGAACTGGTTCGAACAAAAATAATGGATGCATGAAAATAATACCCGGTTCTCAAAAAAAAAAAATTACCCCCCCATCAAAAATGATAGAACTAGACCCTGAGAAGTATGTATTGGACTTAGGTATTGACAAAAGAAAAATAAATGAAAATGATGCTAAAAATGTAAACTTAAATCCAGGCGATATTTCTGTTCATGATCCAAGAATAATACATGGTTCTAATCCTAATTATTCAAGTGAATGGAGAATAGGTCTCACTTTGAGAATTATTCCAACGACAACTTTAGTAGTTCGAGACAACTGGAAATGTATACATATGTCCGGTAAAAAAGGAGATAATAAATATATTCGAAGACCAAAATTTAATTCTAAACTACATATGAAATTTGATGGATGGGAAAAATTTAAATAATGCTAATTTTCACCTCGCCTGCCCCATCCCATTTTCTTTCTTAAATTCTGAAAATAGTCGTTATCTACAAAGCTGATTAAATTTATTTTAAAATCAGCTTTGGTGATTTGAACAATATTTTCAGGATCTAGAGTTTCATGAATTTGACCATCTGCAGTAAATAATACTTGGTCATTGTTTTTGGTAAACTTGATAGTTATCTCAGCATTTGAAGGAATCACTAATGGTCTTGAGGTTAACGAATGTGCTGCAGTTGGAGTAATAATTATTGAATCAACCTCTGGTGTGACTATCGGACCGCCTGCAGATAGTGAATATGCAGTTGATCCCGTTGGAGTTGAGACAATAACTCCATCAGCTTTATAATTACCAACTAAATGTTTGTCTATCATAACGGTAGTATTCAACATTCTATGAAATTCTGCATTGCTTATGACAAAATCATTTAATGCATAGTAGTTTATATCAATATCTGCTTTTTTTATTGACGATTGAATTAAAATACGATCCTCTAAAATGAATTCTCCTAACGCTACTTGATCTAATCGATGAAAAAGGTCATTTAATGTAACCTTTGCAAGAAAGCCTAAATCTCCAAGATGAATACCTAATATAGGAGTATTACAATTTTTCATATTCCTAGCAAGTGAAAGTAAAGTACCATCTCCACCAAGGACTAATATAAAGTCTAAATCATTAATTTCATTTATATTATTAAAAACATCTATGTTTTTATTTTTAAAATTTGGGTGTTCAACAATACGTTTTGTTATTGAGGGCTTGAGTTTTTTAGTATTAGACCACGATAAAATGTCAGGAAGAACTCTCCAGAATGATTTTTTGTCAGTATTACCCCAGATGCCAAATGTAGTTATATTTTTCATTCAATGCTTTTTAATTCGAAGGAGCCCTCTTTATTCTTGATTAACTCTTTTACTCGCTTCTCAGAGCTCTCTAATTCATCGCGGCAATCATTAATCATTTTAATTCCCTCATCAAACCATTTAATGTTATCCTCGAGGCTACCTTCACCATTTTCCATTTTAGTAACTATTTTTTCAAGATTTACTATTGTCTCTTCTATCGAAATATTTTTATTTTTCATAAAGTTTATTTATTTTTTTACACACTAGATTTTTTTTGCGAACATTGACCCATCAGCCATTTTAACTTTAAATGTTTCATTAAGAGCTACATCTTTTGATTTACGTAGAATGGTTCTCCCATCTTTTTGGAAGACGATTGAATAACCACGCTCTAAAACATTTTCAGGACTTAAATTTAGTAATTGTTTAGAAATGTGGGAAATTTCTTGTTCCTTTTTCATTAACTTATTTTTTGTATAGATGATTAGTTTTTTTTGAATTTCTAAAACTTTATCAATTTGAATTTGAATTTTCTTACCAGGTTGCTGAAAATTTGCCCTGTTCTCTATGTAATCTAATCGAATCAAGTAACCTTCAATTCTTTTTATAACAGAAGATTTTAATTGATGTTCTATTTGATGAAAAAAAGTAAGAATACTCTTTTTGTCAGCAGAAACTAATTCTGCTGCTGCCGAAGGGGTTGGTGCTCTTAAATCAGAAACAAAATCGGCAATAGTAAAGTCAGTCTCATGACCCACACCAGATATTATTGGGATTTTAGATTTATAAATAGCTCTAGCTACACTTTCCTCATTAAAACACCATAAATCTTCTAAAGAGCCTCCACCTCTAGCCAGAAGGATAACATCTACATTCCGGTATATATTGAAATCTTCTATTCCTGAAACAATATTTTTTGAGCCAGTATCTCCTTGAACTGTTACAGATCTAATGATAATCTTCAAATAAGGTGCTCTGCGATTAATAACATTAAGAATATCTTGAAAAGCTGCACTAGTACTGGATGTAACAATACCTATAATTCTGGGATATTTTGGTATTTTACTTTTTTTACTATCATCGAATAGACCTTCTTGATAAAGATTCTTTTTCAATAATTCATATGCTAAAAATAAATCTCCATCACCCTCAGGATTCATATCTATAATCCTTAATTGGATCTGCCCTCTTTGTTGATATATTGTTAGTGAGCCATTTAAATGAACTTTAATACCATTACCCGGTTTAAATTTTAAATTAAGACAATTTCCTCTAAACATTACACATCTTATCTCACTTTTAGAGTCTTTTAGGGTAAAATACATGTGCCCAGACGAGGGGTGAAGATGAAAATTTGAGATCTCACCTTTGATCATCAAGTTTCCAAAATCACCCTCTACAACTTTTTTAATTTTAGAATTTAGTTTTGATACCGTCAGGTAAGAGTTTTTTTCTTGCATAATACTTACATTTGGATTTGATAAATTAAATAGAGTTTTGAATGTTAGTCCAAAACTCTATATATTAATTATCTTTTTTCTTGTGACGATTAGCTCTCAGACGTTTTTTACGCTTGTGAGTATTCATCTTTTTCTTTTTTCTTTTTTTCCCACTTGGCATTTACTTTCCATTTATTTATTTATTAAATCATTTACTTTAGTACGCATTAATTTACTTGGTTTAAATGTTGGAACAAACCTTTCTGGTAAATATACTGGTTCACCAGTACCCGGATTTCTAGCTTTTTTAGGCATTCTATGTTTTATACCAAACGTTCCGAAACCTCTTAATTCAACACGCTCATTATTAGCTAATGATTCAATTATAGTTCCCATTACACCGTTCATCACTATCTCTGTTTCAACTTTTGTCAAACCAGTTGCTTCAGAGACTATATCTACTATTTCTTGCTTTGTCATATTGCCTCACATTGATTTGGTATGTTTAAATTTATGTAATCTATTTGACCCAAATAACAAGTTTTTGTCCAGGCCTTATGAGATGTGACCCATATTTCATGTTATTCCATCGCCTAATTTTACTGGCACGAGTTTTAAAATTTTCGGCAATTTGCCCAAGAGTATCACCCCTTTTAACTTTGTAAATTCTCTTAGAATGCCCAGGAGGACCTCCATTGTCCCTACTACTCCATGTTCTTCCACCTTTCAATGGTACGTTCAGTTTTTGACCAACTTTAACTTTGTTCCTATTTCTTATTTTATTTACGGCCGCTAGATCATGAATGGATACACTATACTTCTTTGATATTGTCCATAAACTTTCACCATATTTAACTCTATGCACAACAAATTGAGGTGCAAATCTCTCTTCCTCTGGTATTGCATTCCAAGCAGTTAAAAACCTATTTTTTATACCTTTTGGTAATTTCAGAGTATAATCACCTTCAGATGGAGTAGCTGATTGTCTTAATTCTGGATTATAATCTCTTAAAACCTTAGGCTTAAGTCCCGCAACTCTCGCTAAAACCGCAATATCTGCACTTTTCTTTAAAATTATTGTTTCATACTCAAATGGTTTTACATTTTTAGGAATCTTAAAACCATATGCTTCTGGTGTCCTTGCAATTATTGCAGCTGATAAAAAATATGGTATGTAATTTCTAGTTTCGCGAGGAAGCGAATGCATTTGCCAAAAATCGTAAGTTTGATGAAGTTTAGAAGCTCTTAATACTCTACCTTCACCGCAGTTGTAAGCTGCTAATGCTAAGTACCAATTATCAAATTTAGTATTGAGGTCTTTTAGGTATTTGCATGCAGCATGTGTTGCTTTTACAGGATCTCGTCTCTCGTCTTTATACCAATCTCTTAAAAGTCCATATTGTTTCCCAGTTGCTGAGATGAACTGCCACATTCCTGATGCATTAGCCTTACTATATGCTTTTGGGTTTAATCCTGATTCAATCATTGCCAAATAAATAAATTCTTCAGGCATACCGTGTTCAGCAAGAATTGGGAGTATTAAACCCTTATATTTTTCATGCCTTTCTAACCAAATTTGAAACTGTTTTCTGCCTTTTGTTTGAAAATAATTAATAAATTGATCAACCTGCTTTGTTCTCACTAGAGGAATATGTCCATCCCTATCATCAATAATTGTAAGGCTAGTTTCACCCATTTCAATTTCAATTGCTTCGGTTATTTCAGTCCATACTTTTTCGGCCATAACTGGTGTATTTGGATTCTGGACTGTGTTTAATTTTTGTGTGTATAAATCAGTAAAAGTACCATTAAATCTATCAAATTCTTCTTTATCCTCTAGATTCATTTCTCCAATTTGGTCAGCCTCCATAAGAAGTTCAAAAACACGGCTCATCAAAAATGCGACTTCTAAAGTGTCTTTATTAAAATCGGAGATTATAATTTCTGACATCAATAGTTTTGCATCTGATAAAATTTCAGGAAGTCTGTTTCTCGTTTCATCAATGCTAAGGATTTCAGCTTTCCCTTTGATCAGTGAATTTTGATAGACAGGCAATGCTGCGGGGATAGCATTACCTGTCTCTCCAATTAAAAAATAAGAGAGGGAAAAGAAACTTAATATGACTCTAAATAGTATAATCAATTGAATTTAAACGAAACTCCGCGATGAAATATAAGTTTCATATTATACAAATAACAACCCTTATAGTCTTTTTTTATTAATTGAAATTGTTGTGCTAAAACCTGGCGTAAGCTTGATAATTTTAACCTCTCCACCCCAACCCTGAATTTCGTTATATCCTACAATTTCTTCAGGTTTGTAATCACCACCTTTGACTAAAAAATTGGGCTTTAATAAATTAATCAGGTTTAGTGGAGTATCTTCTTCAAAAATAAAAACATCTTGCACGAATTCCAGCTTCAGCAAGTTTTTTTCTCGAATTTCTTGTTTCTGTATTGGCCGGTCAGGCCCTTTAATTCTTTTTATGGATTTATCAGAGTTTAAGCCGATAATAAGGAGATCTCCTAAACTTGCAGCGGTGCGAAGCAAGTCGATATGACCTTTGTGCAAAAGATCAAAACATCCATTAGCAAAAACAACAGAACTAGATTTTTTTCTTAAATCATCACATTTTTTAATTAAAATACTTTTATTTATCATGAAAATTGACTACTCGTTTAATAATTTTTCTATGGATTTCTTGAGATATATTGCAACATCCTTTTTATCTAATTTTTCATTAATTTTGTTGATTATCGGACGACCGATTTTTAATTCTAGTTTATTATTTCCCATTTTCTTTGAACCTTTTCTTAACATTTCGTAAGTACCTTTACAAGCTACAGGAACTATAGGTATTCCAAGATCGATAGCCATTTTCAAACCACCAGTTTTGAAATGCATTAATTCCCCAGTGCTTGTTCTAGTTCCTTCTGGAAAAATAAGCACAGATCTTGGATTTTTATTTAATGTTTTTTTTGCATTTTCTAATGACAAAAATGCTTTTTCCTTATTTTTCCTATCCACAAAAACATGTCCAGCTGTTGTCATAACCCAGCCTAGAATAGGAATTGTTTTCAGCTCAATTTTTGCAATTGAGATAAGCCAAACTGGGATTCCTGCAAATGCTAATGGAATATCTAGTGCAGAAGCATGATTTGAAACAAAGAAATAAGATTTATTTTCAGGTTTTAAGTTATCTAATCCTGAAACTGAATACTTAATTCCAGATAGATACAGTATTGTTCTTCCCCAATTTCTTGCACATATTCCAAGAATCCTCCCCCTTTTTTTTTCAAAAAAAGATATAAAAATGCCAAACAGCCCAAACACATTTGTCCACAAAACTGTATTAATACATAAAATAAAATATCTCAATTATGAAAGTTCTTCAATACCTAAAAAGGAAGCTACTTGCTCTGGAAATCTAACATTACCTTCTGAGTTTTGATATGTTTCAATTAATGCGATTACAAGCCTTGGGGTAGCGAGCCCTGATCCATTTATGGTATGTGTAAAATTTATTTTTTTATTTTCGTTCACACGATATTTAATATTGCCTCTTCTAGCTTGAAAACTTTCAAAATTACTACAAGATGAAACTTCTAAATACTTTTTCTCACCAGGAGCCCATAATTCTATATCATAGCACTTTGACGCTGAAAAACTTAAATCACCAGAACATAATTCTATAACTCTGTAATGTAGCCCTAATCTTTGCAACACTGTTTCAGCTTGAAGAGTTAATGCTTCTAGTTGATCAAATGACTGCTCGGGAGTAGTAAATTCCACAAGCTCAACTTTGTTGAACTGATGTACTCTCAAAAGCCCTCTTGTATCTTTACCGTAGGATCCAGATTCTCTTCTAAAACATGGTGTATAACCCACATATTTTAGAGGAAGATCAGATTCACTTAAAATTTCATTTCTGTGAAAACTAGTTATAGGTACTTCAGCTGTAGGTGCTAGATATAAATTATCTACTTCGGTGTGGTACATATCATCCTGAAATTTTGGAAGTTGCCCCGTTGTTTGCATTGATTTTTTATTAATTAGTACTGATGGTAAAATTTCTTTAAAACCAAAGTTTTGAATATGATAGTCCAGCATAGCATTAATTAATTTTCTCTCTAACTCTGCACCTTTTCCTATGTAAAGTGGAAACCCATTACCAGATAGTTTTGCTCCTCTTTTGAAATCAAATAGACTCAAGCTTTTGCCAAGTTCTAAATGGCTTTTTAAAGGAAAATCATATTCCTTCTTCTTCCCCCATTCTCTAACAAACACATTTTCAGATTCATTAGCACCAATTGGTACAGTATCATGTGGGGTGTTAGGAATTCTTTCCATGATATGATTGAACTCTTTTCCTATTCTATCCAATTCTGTTTCAACAACTTTTAATTCTTCACCAATAATTCTAGTTTGCTTTATTGCTTTGGATGGATCCTCACCATTCCTTTTGATGACGGCAATACTCTCGGAAGCTGAATTGCGACTTGCTCTTAATTCGCTAGATTTGGTCTTAAGACTTCTCATTTCATTATCAATTTTCAGCAAATGATTTATATCGGTACTATCATTTTTAGAACTTAGCTTTTTTGCAATAAGTTCAGGTTTTTCTCTTATTTTTTTTATTGAAATCATATTGTACTATCAATTTTAATTATTTTAATTTATTTGGCTTTTCAATATAAAACTAATAATAACACAACCATTTTAAATTGGGCATATGCCCGGGCAATAATTTGTTTGCATGTCCGTCATAATGGGAATAATTTCAATTATGATAAAGGACACTCTATCGATTTAAACTGCTATAAGTTTAACAAAAAAAATAACCCAAGAATATAATAGGATAGAGATCCGTCCTCTAAATCATATCCAAAAAAAATAGATTAAAAATATGAAACAAATCCTTGTTGCAGCGATTTTTATACATTGCTTACCAAAATTACAAACTTTAGATATTAATGCGCTACGAATGGCACAAAAAAAAATGACAAAAGTAAATTCCTCTAATGCAAATTATTCTTCAAACCCTGGGAAAAACAATTTATTTATTTTAGACAAGTCCGTAATTCCTCGAGATTATAAGGTTGGTCCAGGAGATAAAATTCATATAAACGTTATTTCAAGTAATGAAACATTTGATTATAATCTTATCATATCGCCATCTGGTGACCTTTTAATTCCCTCTGTTGGCATAATCAATACTAACAAATTAACTCTTGATCAGCTTTTTAATTTTATTAAAGATAAAATAAAGACTTGGAATTTAGATGCGCAGGTAAATATTGAACTAGAAGGAATACGCGAATTTAAAGTTCTTGTTACTGGCCAGTTTGAAGATGCTGGATATTTTTCATCTACACCGATCAGTAGAATATCTGATTTGTTTATTGAAGTATCACAGAAATATGAAAAACAAATACAAGATTATTTAGACATTAAAACTGAAATAAACAGCAGAGAAAATTCTAATTACCAAAATGGTATTTTAATTGATGAGTTATACAACAACCGAATACCTGAGAATCCAGTTTCGATAGATTTTAAACAATTATCAAAGAGGAATATCCAAATCTTAAGGGCTAATGATACCATTAACATAGATCTTCTAAAATTTCAATCCATTGGTGATGTTTCTCAAAACCCTTACATTCATCAAGGTGATATTATTAATATCCCATTTATAGAATACAGGAACTATATATATGGGGGAATAAAAAATGAAGGTAGCTATGAATTTAAATACGGAGATACACTTGACGACCTCATCAAGCTATCTGGTGGTCTCAAAAAAGATATACAAGAAAATAAAGTAGAAATCATACATTCGAATAAAATAGATAATAAGACTACTTATTTAAATCTTAGCAGTAAAAACACCATTAAGTTGTCACCTGAAGATCAAGTGATGATTCCCTACATAGACTATAAAAAATCAAATAAAATGGTCAAAATTTCTGGAGAAATTAATTATCCAGGTATTTATCCATTAACTTCAATTGATAAATTAATTCAAAGTGCAGGTGGATTTACTGAATCTGCAGACACAAGTAAAGTCAGAATTTATAATATGGAGATTGCAAGCGAAACCGATTTAGAATTAGAACGAATTTTATTAATTAATGATTTGAATAGGACAGCATATGAGAGTGCATATGCCAAAGCTCGGATAAGATCACAAAAAGGATATCTAGAAACAAAATTGAGTAAAATAAAAAATTTAGAAAAATTAATTTTAGCCAATGATGAAATCCATATACCTGCTTATTACCCTTATATCGAAATTATAGGTGCAGTAAATAACCCCGGAAGATATCCATTTATAAAAAATAAATCAATCTCTCATTATATTGTTCAATCAGGTGGTTTAATTAAAGGACGAAGCAGCAAACAATATTTAATAAAATCCTCAACAGGACAGAAGAAAAAATTTAGAAAAAATCAAGTAATTGAAAATACGGATATAATATATATTTCTGAAAAACCAGACTATGAAAAATGGATAATTACTAAAGAGGTAGTCACTACTCTTTCTCAAATTGTCACTGCAATTGTGGTAATTCAGCGAATTTTAGAAAATAACTAAAAACCAAAATGAAATTAACTCCTCACGAAGAAAAAATATTGAAAATTATCAAGCAGCATCCAAAAATAATTGATAATCCTGAAAAAAGAAATATTGTAGCAAAACAAAATGGACTTACTGAGAAAACTCTTAGGAATAGAATTGCAGAATTTCGTAAAAGAGGTTTTTTAGACTCAGATAAAAAAAATATTAAATCTGGAAAAGAATCATTGATAACAGACAATGATGAAATTAATGTGAAGGAAATTTGGAATATCTTAAAAAATAAGAAAAAAACAGTTGTTAAATTTGCTCTTTTATCCACAACTATTGGTTTGACTTATTCCTTAATAGCTACTATTTATTTTGAATCAAATATCTCATTATATCCAGCAGGTGAACTAAACCAAAGTGGAGGTATACTGGGAGACTTTCAAGGTTTAGCAAAATCTTTTGGTATGGGTGGGCTTTCAAGTGCTCCTACTTATAATATACCTGATATTATAAAAAGTAGAAGGTTAAAGAAAGATATTGTCCTTAAGGATTGGAATTCACAAAAACACCCACAAGGTTCAAATCTAATTACCTATTGGGAAATAGATAGAACAAAAATGTTTTCACCAATGAAAATAATACGAAGCATTCTTCCATCCGGTGCTAGCAATTCAAATAAATTAGACCTGTATACACATGAATCGATTCTAAAATTGGATGATTTAATTTCTGTTAAAGAAGAAATTTCAGGCCTAATAACTGTTCGAGTTCAAATGGAGGATCCTACATTAGCTTCAAACATTGCAAATTATATAGCAGAATATGTAAAAAACTTTATCTCTATAGAACAAAAAAGAGAAGCAAATAGAAATATTGTTTTTGTACAAAAACAAATGGAAGAAGCAAAATTAAAGACAGAAAACTCAGAGGATAAACTGACAAAATTTAGAAAAAATAATCCATTGCGCCTTGATACACCTACAACAGAAATGATTAGAGAAAGACTTGAAAGTCGTGTTGAGGAGAATAGGACTGTATATATAACAATTAGACAACAACTTGAAATAGCAAAGATAGATGAAGCTAAAGAAAAGCTGTTGATAAATATACTAGATCTAGCTGAACCTGCTGTTAAAAAGTCACGACCCAAAAGAACTCTTATCGTCCTATTATCATTTTTTGCAGGATGTATAGTTTCTATTCCCTTTGCATTATTTTCTGATCGAAGAGATTAAGAGTAAAGGGTCATTAAAAATAATCGTTTAATACTCAATTCTATTTATACGGCTATTGCGCTAGTGATGGTTGGGTTAGTACCATTCTTATTTAATTTCCTTGTTGCAAAACATTTTGGAGATGAGATTCTAGGCTTAGTTAATATTTCAATAAACTTTTGCTTAATTATCACAATATTTATAACAAATTTTTTTGGTAGTTCTGGAAATAAGTTTTTAGCCGAATATCGAGGCTCTAAAAATTTAAATCAATTTAACCATGTAATAAAATTGATGTTTCTTGGAACACTCCTGTCTCTAGTTATGTCCTCTATAATCATTTATTTTGGATGGCCTTTATTTTATAATTTGTTTTCATTACCTCCTGAAATAGTATCAATAATAATATCATATATATTTGTTCGAACTTTTTATATAATTTTCAGAAAAGCCTTCTATGGCACGGATTTAATTAAACAATATGTAGTGATTGAAATTTTCTCAGGATTAATAATGATTTGTAGTATCTTATACGTTTGTAAAAATAAATTGGAATCATTATTAATTGAAACTTTTATTATTTCTTATTCATTTTTTATCATTTCATCTTTAGTCATATTTATCCTTAACTATAGAAAAATAAAACTGAACTTAATTAAAAATAAGAAATTCAATAGTAAGGAAACATCATCTTCATTTTATAAATATGGCTTTGCAAGTATGATTGGTACTGTTGCAAGCACTGGTACTGGGTATTTATCAGTCATTATTACAGGAATATATTTAACAAATTCTGAAGCTGGTATTTACTCATTAATCTTATCGTTTATTAGCATTTTAATGTTCATACCTAAACTATTCACTCAAGTTTTTCTTCCAGAGTTTTCCAAGTTGTTTGGTCAAGATAATTTTGATCAAATTCTAAAATTATTAAAGAGGTCTACAATCTCGTTAATCCTTTTATCTTTTTCAATTTGCTCTCTAATCTTTATTTTCTCTGAGAATATTCTTGGAATATTTGGAGAAAATTTTATTATTGGAAGTAAAACATTAAAGATCTTAATCCCAAGTGTATTTACTAGAATGATTTCAATACCATTTGTAGCTTTTTTGTCCGGAACAAAATACGTTATTTATCCAAATATTGGAGGTATTATAATTTTAGTTGTATCATTAGCAACTTGGTTATTTTTAATACCCAATCAAGGAATGACGGGAATAGCCATCGGCTATTCAATTGGTATTTTAATCGGAATTGGATTTCAAATAGTTATAGCTATCATTAAAATAAATGCCATTAGTTTAAATAGATAAATGCTCAATCTGAATATTTTAATAAAGTATTATTTATATTTTTTTTTACTTATCGATGCTTTTAGTGGCTTTATAAGAGTTTATGTTGGATTAAATAATCCAATTCTTAATATAGGATATTGGGTGAGAGGTCCATTATTTGTGTTATTCTGTTTGTATTACTTATTTCAATTAAAATATAAACAAATATATAAAGATGAATTAATCTCTATAGTTCTTTTCTTTTATTTAATATTTAATACTGTGTTAAACTATTTTTTCTATTCATCAGGAAGACTAATTTATGAAAATATACCCTATGTTTTAAGATTCCAGTTTTTGATATTTCTATTTGTATATCTGAGGAATAGATTCTCAATTTCAGATATCATACTAAAAAAGGTTATGCTGATTAACTTCTCTGTATTGTCTTTGAATTTATTTTCTGGTTACTTTTTAGGGTTTGGATTAGAAGCATATCGTTTTTCAGGAACTTCTAAAGGAATGTTTCAGGGTGGAAACCCTGTTTCAATTCTTAATCTAGTGTTTTTTTCATTTTATTTACTAGATGGAACTTTTCGGAAGAAGTTTATTCCAATATCTATATCTTTTTTAAACGGATTTATCATTGCATCAAAAAGTATTTTTGGGTTCATTATACCTATATTGTTTGCTCTAAAAAGAAGATATCTTAGTTTAAACAAAATAATATTCTATGCCTCCGCCTCGTTTGTTCTAATTCTTACTTTTTCTACAATATCTGGTAAAGCAATTGAACTTTATGAAAAAAGATTTGGATTAAATATTAGTAAATCAATAGCTGCTGCTGAAAAAGTTGGAGGTTTATATCAAAACAAAGCAATAAATAGTGTCGCTTCTGTTAATTTTAGAAGGTATGCATCCATGAATATTCAGATAGAAGAATCATTAACAGAAATTCAAAAAATAGTTTTTGGAATTAGTTTTGCTGGACAAAAAATCTTTTGGGAAAGACGTGGTGAGTTTATTTTCAAACATGCATCCATGGACTTTTTTGATTTATTATTTAAGTTTGGATTAGTTGGGCTCATTCTGTATTCATCTATTTTATTCTGGAATTTTAAATACTTTGTTAATTTTTTATTTAAAAGAGATGGTCTAGTTGTCACTCTTTTTTTATTTTATGCTTTTTTTGGAGGTCATGTTATTGACTCAGTTACTTCCGGAACACTTTTTTATATTTTTATTGCCAGACTTTCTCAAAATAAAAATAAATTGAAGATGTTAACCCAATGAGATCATTCAAAAAAATTAAAATTGCAATAATTTGTAACAGTTATCCAACCAGCAAGAATAAAGGAAATCAAATATTTATAAAAAATTTAGTGGAACAGTTCGACAATGATAAAATTGAACCTAATGTCTTTTATAATAAAATTTTTGACATTTGGGGTAATGCAAATAATAAGAAAGATATTTTTTCTAATATAATTAAATATATTTTCTTCTTTATGGGGGTATTAAAACTTTTTTTAAGTATCAAGAAATATAAACTTTTAAATCCTCACGGTGTGATATTCAGTGGTTTTGCAGCAGTAATTATTAAGAAGTTTTATCATATCCCTGTATTTTTACATGTTCATGGAGGAGACTTAAATTTATATGAGCAATCAGCATCATATTACCAAAAGATTTATGATTATTCCTTGTTGAATTCTGATTTGATTATTGCCAATAGCAAAAGTATCAAAAATAAATTAATCAAATTAACTAAAATAAAGAAAAACAAAATAATAATTCTATCACCAGGTGTGAATTATGATATTTTCCATCAACTTACCCCTGAAGAAATCTCTAAATATCAAAGTATATATAATTTAGATAAACATAAGATAGTTCTATTATTTGCAGGAAATGCAATTAAAAGAAAAGGCCTTGATATTCTAACTGAGGCACTTAAAAATTTAAAGAAAAATGAACTGAAAGAAATCTTTCTTTTAGTTTGCTCAGATGGACCAGAAATCAATAAAGCTATAGCAGAGATTGAAAATCTAAATATTCCTGATAGATCTTTTAAAATTTTAAACAAGGTTAATCAAATAGATTTAAATATATTTTACAATTTAGCCACTGCATTTATCTTTCCATCAAGAGATGAACCTTTAGGATTAGTTGGTATAGAATCAATTGCCGCTGGAACTCCAGTAATTGGATCAAATATTGGTGGTATCAAAGAATATATTAATGAAAATAATGGTTTTTTATTTAATCCCAATAAACCTGATGAATTAACAAAAATTATTAGAGGAATCATTAAAAATCCAAAAAAAATTGACTTAATCTCATCGAATATTGATAAAAAAAAATCTGAACATGACATAAAAGTAGCAGTTCAAAAAATTTCAAATAAGATACTTGAGTATATTTAAAGTGATTTATAATTGATGACAAAGATTTTAATTTATATCGGACATCCAGCTCAGTATATGTTTTTAAGAAAAACAATTAAAGTACTACGCTCAAGAGGTAAAGATATTAAAATATTAATAAAATCAAAAGATATTCTGGAACAACTTTTAATTAATGATAATGAGTCTTATCATAATATTTTAACAAAAAAAAGAGGTTTGTCGACCATTTCAATAATTATTAGTCTTCTTAAAAGAATATATAAAATTTTTTATCATGCTTTAAAGTTCAGACCTGATTTAATGATTGGTACCGATGCAAGTATTGCAATATTGAGCAGATTTTTCTCAATACATAGCATCACAATTATAGAAGACGATTATAAAGTAATTAAAATGTTAGGTGATCTTACTTATCCATTTACTGAAACAATATTATGTCCTAGTGTCTGTAATGTGGGAAAATGGCACTATAAAAAAGTTGGATACAATGGTTTTATGAAACTCGCATATTTACATCCAAATATTTTTCACAAACAAGATGATATAATAGAAAAATATAATTTACCTTCACAGTTTTCAATTATAAGACTTTCCCAACTAGCAGCTTATCATGATAAAGGGATAGATGGCTTGGATCATAACTTCTTGAATAAAATAATTAAAGTTGTACAAAGTTATTCAATATCTGTTTTCATAACTTCTGAATCAGAAATTGATAATGCTTACGTTAAATATTTATTAGATATAAACCCAAGTGATTTACATCAAGTACTTGCTCAATCCACCATACTAATAAGTGATAGTCAAAGTATGAGCGTAGAAGCATCACTTTTAGGAGTACCTTCGGTTAGAATATCAAGTTTTGTTGGTAAAATTTCTGTTTTAGAAGAGCTTGAGCACAGATACAAATTGACATTTGGTATCCATCCAAAAAATTATAAAGAGATTATTGATAAGATAAATCTCATACTATCAACTAAAAATGTTAAAACTATTTTCTCGAAGCGAAAATCACAACTTCTCAAAGAAAAAATTGATGTGAATGCATTTTTGCTTTGGTTTATAGAAAAGTATCCAAATAGTATTAAAAATACAAAAGTAGATTCAAATTATATTTCGGGGTATGAATGAAGATATTATCAATTGTAGGAGCACGGCCTCAATTTATAAAATTAGGTCCCTTATCTAAAGAAATTAGACAAAACCACTCTGAAATTATAGTACATACTGGACAACATTTTGATGCTGAAATGTCAGAACAATTTTTCCATGACTTAAAAATACCAAAACCAGATTATAATCTAAAAATTCATGGTGGTTTTCACGGGGAACAAACTGGAAGAATGATTATTAAATTAGAAAAAATCATACTGGAAATTAAACCAGATGCTATTATTGTATTTGGAGACACAAATTCTACTATTGCAGGCGCAATTGTAGGTGCAAAGTTAAACATCCCAATCATTCATATTGAGGCAGGTTTAAGAAGTTTTAATAGAGAGATGCCAGAAGAAATTAATCGTATTTTAACAGATCATTCATCTGAGCTATTATTAGCACCTACAAAAATTTCAATGAAAAATTTATTCAATGAAGGCTTAGGTAGTAAAGCAATCTTAACAGGCGACATAATGGTAGATGCATTAAATAATAACCAACAAAGATTTAATGAAAATAGTACCATCATAAAAAATCATGATGTAAAGAAAAATTATTGTATAATGACTTTACACCGTCCATATAATGTTGATAATCCAATTAAATTAAAACTAATTTTAAAAAAACTTGGATTATTAGATGAGCAAATTATTTTTCCAATACATCCCCGTACCAGAATAGTTTTGAAAAATAATAATATTAAATTGAGTGAAAATATAGTTCTCATAAAACCCCAAGGATATCTAGATTTTTTATATTTGTTAAAATTTTCTACAAAAGTTATAACTGATTCAGGAGGCTTACAAAAAGAAGCATATATTTTAAAAAAACCATGTTTTACCATCCGACCCGAAACTGAGTGGATTGAAACAACTAAGGCAGGATGGAATATATTATGTAATCCCGATAAGCATGATTTTATTGATATTATTAAATACAGTGGAGCTCCACGGAACCATCAAAACTTATTTGGGAAAGATGTAGCAAAAAAAATGGTTAAGGCTATCGATAATTATTTTTCTAATCAAATCTATTAAGAAAACACGTACATTTTCTATTTAATTATTTAATATTTTACTATTTTAAATGGTTAAAATAATATCTAATTTTGATTAACAAACGGAATATAATTTATCGCTATAGAACGTTATTTTTTTTAAAAAAATAATTTAAAAATTGTTTACGTTTTATATATTATCCCCACCACTATGGTGTGACACACACCACTATGATTTTGTATTATTTGATTTAAGTTTTTATTTCAACTCTCAATGTAGTCAAATATAAAATGATGGATAAATCAAATGATTAAAAAAGATAAATTAAGAAATATTATACTTTTGATAGATTTATTTATTTTAAATATAATATTTTTTTTATTGCACTTTCAAAAATTTCAATATTTAATTCCCACAGGTGTTTACTTAAAGCTATATCCTATTAGCATCTTTATTTGGATATTATTCTCATTTTACTATGATAAATATAATTTAGTAATTGACAATAACTTTCTAATCATTCTAAGAATAATATTTTGGTCATCTGCAATGTCATTGTTATTTATAGTTATATCTATTTCTTTTTCAGATATGTGGAGTATTTCTAGGTTATTTATATTATCATTTATGTTTTCTATCACCATAATTGAAATTATCTTTATAATTATTTTCAGATACTTTATAAAAATTGCAGATATAAAAATATTTTCTCTAAAAAAAGATGAAGATTATCTACAAAGTAAAGTTTTTCACTTAAAATGGTTCATTCCAGGTGGAATATCTTTAATTATCATTTATATTATCACTAATTATTTTAATAATGGATCATTTCAGTATAACTTATTTCAAGAGCAGAACTTTTTATTATTAATTTTATCTTGGGGTCTTTCTACACTACTTACAAATAGGTATAAAACACCAATCTCAATAAATCATTATTATGAAATTGCTCCTTACATAAAAGCATCTATTTTATCGCTCTTGTTTATTAATTTTTCTTACTTTATTTTAAGAATTGAATACATATTTATTAAACAATTGGTTAATGTTTTAATTATTCATTCCACATTTGAAGTAATTACTTATTTTCTATATTTCTCAGAAAAAAGCAAATCAAGTGAAAATAAAAAATTTAATTTTCAGCGTACGCAAAGTTTAAATCATAGTCAAAAAAGACTTGAAATAAAGAAGAAAGTGGGTGGCTACAAAAATGATTTTCAAAAAACTGACCTTAAACGAAGTTTAGATCAAATAAAACGTAAAAATATTAAAGATGTAATTGAATTTATTTGGGAATCAATAAAATCCGAAAATATTGATAAAAACAGATTATCAATATTTAATACAAAATCATCCTCTAATATTAAATTTTTATCAAATAGTTCTAAGAAGCTGATAATCAACTTACATAAAATAAATGATTTTAGAAGAATAAATGAATATTTCTTAGATGTTTATTCAAAATTAGAAAATGATGGTTTACTTGTTGGAAACTTTATTCCCTTAGAAAGTATGAATGAGCATCTTCGATCAAAAATGCCACATTTTTTATACATAATACTGCTACCTTTTTATTTTTTAGTTTACAGAGTGTTTCCTAAACTGGCATTTACTAAGCAGATATACTTCATAATAACAAAAGGAAAAAATCGAATTTTATCCAAAGCTGAAGTTCTTGGAAGGCTATCTTTTTGTGGATATGAAGTGATTGAAGAAGAAATAATAGGATATACCTCATATTATATTGCAAGAAAAATTAATACAATATCTAAAGAGCAATATCCTTCTTACGGACCAATCGTAAAATTAAAAAGAATTGGTTATCATGGTGAACGAATTTATATTTATAAATTTAGAACAATGTATCCATATAGTGAATTTATCCAAGATCATATTTATAAAAAATATGATCTTGATAATTCTGGAAAATTCAAAAATGACTTTAGGATAACCTCTTGGGGTAAAATTTTCAGATCTTATTTTATTGATGAAATTCCTCAATTATACAATTGGTTGATCGGGGACGTAAAACTAATTGGTGTAAGAGCTCTTAGTGAACAATATTTTGGCTTATATCCAAGAAAAATTCAAAAATTAAGAGTAGATTGCAAACCGGGATTAGTGCCTCCTTATTACGCAGATATGCCTAGTTCTTTTGAAGAGATTGTAAAAAGTGAGGAGTTATATTTGTTAAAAAAGAAGAAAAATCCTCTAAAAACAGATATTAAATATTTTTTAAAAGCTGTCTACAACATAACTTTTCATGGTGCAAGAAGTAAATAAAGAAATAAATGTTTATAAAAATAATACTCCTCATTTTAATAAACTCATTGTACTCTAAAAGTAATTTAATTGATCCTATTTTATTTAGTGAATACTCATCCTCAGGCAAAGACTGGATTACTTCAAAAAAACCAATTACAACGTTTGGCGCTGGATTAAAATTTTTCTATGAGAATAATAATTTTTTAATTACATCAAAATATATTCAACTTGGCATTCTTGGTGAAGTAGACTCGTCATTTTATTCTTTGACCAATCAGCAATCATTACCTTATATTGATAAATCTAAAGATGCTGACGGATATTGGAGTGAATTTGCTGAAGCAAAAATTTCGTATTTAGGTAGTAATTTTAACATTCATCTAGGAAAATATAGTAACAAATGGGGTTATGGAATCAATCCTATACATATCTCAAATAAAGCACCTTCCTATCCTCAGATAAGTTTTAATTGGGATATTAAAAATAATTTAAAACTATATTATTTCCATGGGTATCTAGTAAGTGGAATTATTGATTCAACATATAATAATTATTACAGTAATGAAAATAATAATCTTGGAAGATCTATCGATGTAAAAAGGTCTATAGCAGGCCATAGATTAGAATGGATGATAAATGATAATTTAATATTAGCATTAAACGAAACAGTAATCTATGCATTTCGAGGATTAGATATTAACTATGCTATTCCAGTTATACCATTCTACCCTATTGAAAATTATTTAGGTGATACAGATAATATTCAGATGGGCTTTGACTTAAAATTTACTCCATCTAAAAACAAAACTTTTTATTTATCTTTTTTTATGGACGAATTAACACCAGAGTGGTTATTTAGTTCAAAAAATCATAATTGGTTTGCTTGGCAACTAGGATTTAACTCAAAAACTCTTGTAAACAAATTTATCAATTGGGGATTTGAATATAATTGGACAGATCAGCGAATATACAAGCATAAGTTTAAGGTTAATGACTTTTATAGTAATAATAATCCACTAGGGTTTTGGGCGGGTCCTCACTCTCAAGAATTAATATTTTATACAGATAAAAATTTTAAAGGTTTAGACATTGGTCTCAGAATCACTACTCTTAAACGGGGTTTGAATGGTGAATTATCAATTCAAGATAATTATAAAGATGAACATCTGTCACGTTTTCATGAATCTATAATTGTAGAACAGAAAATATTAAGTTCAGTTTATTTGAAAAAGCATTCTAGTAAAAAACTGTCTTATAAAATAACATATAGTCTTGTTAGCTTTACAAATGTTGTTTTATTTAGAACCAATGAAAGAGATTCAATGAGAAAGAACTCTTTTGATATTGGTTTTTTCTATAATATAAAATAAATAGTAAAACTATCTTTTAATAATGGATTCTAAATAATTTCCATACTTATTTTTATATTTCTTTGAAATCTTTAAAACTTGACTCGCGTCAATAAAATTATTTAAATAAGCAATCTCTTCAATACAACCAACTTTAAGTCCCTGCCTGTCCTCAATTGTTTTTATAAAATTTGATGCATTAATCATTGAATCTTGAGTACCGGTATCAAGCCATGCGTACCCTCTTCCCATTATTTCAACTGATAGTTTCTTTTTTTTCATAAATACTTCGTTAACTGAAGTAATTTCCAATTCTCCTCTGTTTGAGGGCTTAATATTTTTGGCAATTTTAACTACTTCATTTGGGTAAAAATATAACCCTACTATTGCATAATTTGATGCAGGATTAGTTGGTTTTTCTTCAAGGCTTACAACCTGATTTTCTTTGCTAAACTCTATAACTCCATATCTTTCAGGGTCTTTTACATTATACCCAAAAATCACTGCGTTATTATTTCGATAAACTATATTCTTACTACGATTTAACATATTTGAGAATCCATGTCCAAAAAATAAATTATCACCAAGAATTAAAGCAACTGAATCTGAACCAATAAATTTTTCTCCAATTATAAATGCTTGTGCTAAACCATCAGGTGATGGTTGAATTTTATAGGAAATATTAATTCCCAATTGACTACCATCAGATAATAGTGTCCTAAATCTATCAGTATCTTCTGGTGTTGATATAATTAAAATATCTCTTATACCTGCAAGCATTAAAGTTGATAGAGGGTAAAATATCATGGGTTTATCATATATAGGCAACAGCTGTTTAGATACTACTTGTGTAGATGGATATAAACGAGTTCCACTTCCACCAGCCAAGATGATTCCTTTCATTATTTAAGGACTCCTAATCGTTTTTGATTATATGTATTATTTTGTATCTTTTCCCACCATTCCTGATTCTCTAGATACCAATTAATTGTTTGTTCAATTCCCGTTTCAAAAGATTCATTAGGCTCCCACCCTAATTTATTTTTGATTTTATTAGCGTTTATCGCATACCTAAAATCATGTCCTGGTCTATCTTTCACAAATTTAATTAACTCCTTGTATGAAACATTGTTTTTTCGGGGGACTTTCTTGTCTAGCTTTTCACAGATAATATTAACAATATCAATATTTTTTATTTCGTTATTACCACCAATATTATAAGATTCTCCGACGTTACCTTTGAACATTATCGTAAAAATAGCTGAACAATGGTCTCTAACAAACAGCCAGTCCCTTATATTTACACCAGTACCATAAACTGGAAGTTCTTTTTCTCCTAAGCAATTAATTATCATTAAAGGTATAAGTTTTTCAGGAAATTGATAAGGACCATAATTATTTGAACAATTAGTAATAATTGTAGGTAAGCCATATGTTTTATTCCATGAATTAACTAAGTGATCAGAGCTTGCTTTTGAGGAGGAATATGGAGAGCTTGGATTATAAGCAGTATCTTCATTGAAGTACTCATTTTTGCCGATTGAACCATAAACCTCATCTGTTGAAATATGAATAAATTTAAATAGATTTTTATCATTATTTTTCATAAATCGTAAAGATTCATCTAAAAGTGTGTATGTTCCAAGAATATTTGTTTTGATAAATTTAGATGGGTCATCTATTGAACGATCCACATGACTTTCAGCTGCAAAATTTATAACAAAATTAAAATTAAATTTTTTGAAAAGTTTTCGAAGTAATTTTTTATCACCTATATCTCCATTAATATGACAATGAAAAGATTTGGGAATACCATATAAGTTTTCTTCATTTGCAGCATAGGTAAGGCTATCTAGGTTTACAATGTAGGCTTCTTCAAATTTTTCATAAAGATAATTAATAAAATTAGATCCAATAAATCCAAAACCTCCGGTAATTAAAATATTACATTTATTCATTAAAATTTTGGGAGTTTATTTTGTTTATTTAAATAAGGTAACTGTAAATCTTTGGATGAAATAACTGGATTTTCTATTCCCCAACTTATATCAATATCAGGGTCATTCCAAGCTATTCCATATTCATAATTTAAATCATATATATTAGTACATTTATAACTCACAACACATTCTTCTGATAAAACACTATATCCATGTGCAAATCCCTCTGGAACGTATAACATTTTTTTATTTTTTTCAGACAATCTTACTGATATATAATTTCCAAAATTTGGAGACCCTTTTCTTATATCTACAGCAACATCCAAAATTTCACCATGAATTGCTCTGACCAACTTGCCTTGTGGTTTTATAAGCTGATAATGTAAGCCTCTGATTACATTCTTCTTTGAAAATACTTGATTATCTTGCGGAAAATAAAAAGGAATTCCTTTTTCTTTAAATTTATTTTCTTGATATGATTCAAAGAAATATCCTCTTTCATCATTAAAAATTTTAGGTATTATAATTTTGATTTCCGGTAGTTTAGTATTTAATATTTTCATTTAATATTATTTCTTCCTACGTTATCGTAAATAAAACCAATAGCTTTTAACTTATCAACACTAAAAATATTTCTAGTATCTAATATTAATGGTGAAATTAAAGTTCGTTTCAATATTTTTAAATCGATTCCTCTAAATTCATTCCATTCAGTCATTACAACGACTGCATTAGTATTTTTACATGCATCTTTCCATGAATTATAATAATTAACTTTGTCAAAAATTTTAGACATAGCATCATTAGCAACAGGATCATATGCATTAATAGATCCACCTTTATCTAAAATGAACTTAATTATATCTTTTGCAGGTGATTCTCTTATATCATCAGTATTTGGTTTGAAAGAAAGTCCTAAAATAGCGATAGTTTTATTTTTAATATTAAAACTCAGTAATTTATTTAACTTGTCAACCATTCTTTGTTTTTGTCTTCTATTAACATTAATGGCCGCATCAATTGTTTCTATTTTTAAATTATATTCTCTTGATAACATTGAAAATGCTTTCGTGTCCTTTGGAAAACATGAACCTCCATAACCGGGGCCAGGATGTAAAAACTTCGAGCTGATTCTACCATCTTGTCCCATTCCTTTTGCAACTTGATGTATATCAGCTCCAACCTTCTCACATAAATTAGCCACCTCATTAATATAACTAATCTTAAGTGCTAGAAATGCATTTGCAGAATATTTGATCATTTCAGCAGTCTCAATGTTAGTATGCATGATCGGTTTTTCATTTACATATAATGGTCTGTAAATATCTCTCATTACTTTAAAGGCTTTTTCTTTTTTTGCACCTATAATCACTCTATCAGGCCATAAAAAATCTTTTATTGCAGATCCCTCCCTTAGAAACTCAGGGTTAGATACATAATCAAAATTTATATCACGAACATTGTTATCATTTATTTCTTTAATTATAATTTTAGAGGT
>MDTB01170060.1_pt1 | contig 31916 bp, 36 predicted proteins | sample 811161 | NCBI WGS metagenome assembly MDTB01 (sample SAMN05326650, study PRJNA326480) | marine metagenome | isolation source: seawater | place: Mediterranean Sea | collected 2009 | reverse complement strand
TTTAAAAAAAACTAACTTAAAAAAAGTTCTTATTTGTAGTCATGAATTTTTTGATGATCCAAATTATACAGGTGGATTATTATTTCCAGATTTTTTAGAGTGGTTGAATTTTTTAGGCAATTATTCAAAGTCATCGAAATATGAGTGGTATTTAAAAAATCATCCAGACACAGATGAATGGACAAAAAAAATCACAAATGAGTTATTAAATAATTATAAACATATTACTCTAATTGATGAAAAAACATCTTTTTTACAACTTAAAGAGGAGGGTCTAAAATATATATTTACAGCTCATGGAACCGTTGGACATGAATGTCCATTGTTGGGGATTAACGTAATTAATGCAGATCTTAATCACCCTCACATGGCTTATAATTTTAACGTATCACCAAGCAACACTAATGAGTTAAGAGATATAATTATAAATTTAGATAAATTAGATCTTACTTTAAATCATGAAGAAATTTATGAATACTATTACACTGCAAAAAAAATGAATACTAATGATAGTTTTATATTTAAATCATATAATGAGGCAAAAATTAATGAGAGAGATAAAAAAATAAATATGTTAGATATTTTTTTAAATCAATTAGATAAAAAAAAACATTTTGAAATAATTGAAACCATGGAAAACATCATTTAAAATCATGAATGAAACAAAAAAAAGAATTGTAATAACTGGACATTCTAAAGGAATTGGAAAAAAAATATCTGAATATCTTGTTAAAACTGGTCACGAAGTGATAGGAATTTCTAGAACTGAAAATAAAAACAAAAAAATTACTCAATATAAATGTGATATTTCTGACAACAAAAAATTAATTCAAATATTTAGAAAAATTAAAAAATTTGATGTTTTAATTAACAATTCTTCAATTACTAAATTTTCTAAAGATCCATACAAAAACTTTAATAAAATAATTCAAACAAATTTAGTTGGAACCTTTAATTGCTGTAATAATTCTATTAAATATTTAAAAGGTGGAGTAATAATAAATATTTCTAGTATAAATTCATATTTAGCTTTTCCTAATAATCCTGGATATGTTAGTTCAAAAGGTGGAATTAGATCGCTTACTAAAGCACTAGCTTTAGACTATTCTAATTTCAAAATCAGAGTAAATTCTATTTCTCCTGGCTATATAAATGATGGTATGTCAAAAGCTAGTTTTAGAGATAAAAATAAAAATAAAAAAAGATTGCAAAGAATGATTCTCAAAAGATGGGGAACTCCTGAAGATTTATTTGGTATAATTGAATATTTATTTTCATCAAAATCATCGTATGTAACTGGACAAGATTTTGTAATTGATGGAGGATGGACTTCAAAGGGCCTTTAATGAAAAAAAAATTTTTTAATCAAAATAGAATTGGATTTATGCAAGGTAGGTTAGTGGATAAAATCAATAAAAAAATTCAATATTTTCCTGACAATAATTGGTATGAAGAAATTAAACTTGCCAAGTCGGAAAAATTTAACTTAATGGAGTGGACCATAAATTATGAGAACATTAAAAAAAATCCATTGTTTAATGGAAAGATAAAAAAATTGTCTAAAATTATAAGTAATAATGAATTTCAAATTAAATCTGTAACTTGTGATTTTTTTATGCAAAAGCCTTTTTTTAAAGAAAAGCTTAATTATAAAAAAAAACAATATATAGAAGATGTTATTAAAGTTATTAAGAATTGTAATAAATTAAAGTTTAAATATATTATTTTACCATTAGTAGATAATTCAAGTGTATTAAATATAAAACAGGAAAAAAACTTAATTCAAACAATAAAAAAAGAAATTTTTCCTCAATTAAAAAATTTAAAAATTCTTTTTGAGATAGATTATGAACCAAGGAAAGTTTTAACTTTTATTAAAAAATTTAATTCTAATAAAGTTGGGATTAATTATGATACTGGAAACAGCGCTTCACTAAATTATAATATAATAGATGAGATGAAGTATTTTAAATATGTAAAGAATATACACATAAAAGATCGAAAAAAGTTTGGGAATACTGTGAGACTTGGAAAGGGTAATTGGAATCATAAAGCTTTTTTTAATAAAATTAAAAAAATAAAGTACAAAGGATACTTTATTTTACAAACTGCTAGATCAAATAATCGCCGTCATATTGAAGAATTAAAAGTTAATAAAAATTTTTTTTTGAATCATATATGAAAAAAACAATTATAATAACAGGTGGTTCTGGTAATTTAGGAAGGTTCTTAATAGAAAGTTATTCTAGGTTAAATTTTATAGTTTATAATATTTCAAGACATAGACCTTACGAACTTTTTAAAAATGAAAAATTTATTAAATGTAATTTATCAAGTTTCTTAAGCGTAAAAAGAGCATTACTTAAAATTAAATCAAAAAAAATTGATTTTATAGTTTCTTGTTCTGGTAATAGCAAAAAAAATTATAAAAATTATTTTACTGAAAAAGAGATAATAAATTCTTTAAAGGATAATTTGATTTCATTTACAAATATTGTTGAGCAGTATCTTAAAATTTTTAAAAATAAAAAAATTTCAATTATTGCAATTTCCTCTGTAGCTGCCATTAAAGTTATAAATGCACCAATTACATACTCCATTTCTAAGGCAGCACTTAATCATTATTGTAAAATAAGAGCAAAGGAGCTCGCAAAACATAATATTAATCTAAATATAATTTCTCCTGGAAACATATATATGCCAAATAATAATTGGGGAAAAAAACAAAAGATTAGCCCAAATAATGTTAAAAAATATATTAAAGAAAATGTACCACTAAATAGTTTTATTTATCCTCAGCAAATTTTTGAAGCTTGTAATTTTATTTTAAATATAAAAAATAAAATAATAACTGGTTCGAATTTTGTTATTGATGGTGGTCAATCTTTATGAGAAAAAAAGTTTGTTTAATAACAGGTGGTTTAGGTTTCTTAGGAAGTAAATTTTGTAGTTTTTTTTCGTCTATAAACTTTGAAGTTATTTGCATAGATATAAATAAACCAAAAATGAAAAAGTTTAAAAAAAATATTTATTTTTATCAATGTGATATTACTAACGAAAAACAAGTAAGTAAGTTGTATAAAAAATTAAGAAATAAAAATATTCAAGTCTTGATTAATAATGCAGCTATAGATGCTGTTCCTAAAGTGAATCAAAAAACCAATATGAAATATCCCAGTATCGATTCATGGTGGAAAGAAATTAATGTAGGTCTGATTGGTTCATTTTTAATGATTAAATATTTTGGTGAAAACATGTTTAAAAATAAAAATGGATCAATAATAAATATAGGTTCGGATTTATCTATCATAGCACCAAATCAAAAAATTTATAAGTCATCATATAAAAATTATAAAAAACCACCTACCTATTCAGTAATAAAGCATGGCTTATTAGGTCTTACCAAATATTATGCTTCTTTATATGCTGAAAAAAATGTGAGAGTTAATATGGTATCTCCAGGGCCTGTAAAAAATAAACAAAACAATTTGCTTTTAACTGAAATTAAAAAATTAACACCAATGAACAGACTAAATAATCCCGAGGACTTGTTTGGAGTATTAGAGTTTTTGTCTGCAAATTATTCAAAATTTATAACTGGACAAAATATAGTTATAGATGGTGGAAAAACATTAATTTAGCTTTTTAAAGTTATTCTAAAGTGATTGCTATAATTTTCTTTGTCTAATAACGATTGAACTAAATTTATAAATTCTTGCATTTTATTCATATACTTTACATTATCTTTAAATTCTCTATATAAAAAATAATCCATTATATCAAAACCAAAAGTTTCTATTGAATGTATTTTAAATTTTGTTTTTTTAGCTAAATACTCCAATGATTTTTTATTAAAAAAACAAACATGTTCAAATGGAAGCATTGTATTTTGTTCTGAACCCATTAATGCATATGAAAGAGAATGTATATTTGGTGTATAAATAACGCAAAATTTATTTTTTTTTAATTTCATTTTAATTTTTTTAAAATATTCAACTGGATCTTTTAAATGTTCAATAACATCAAAAAGAGTAATTAAGTCATAACTATTATTTTTTTCATCATCAAGTTTGTTTGAGAAAACATTAATATTTAAGTTATTTCTGCAAAAATCAGCAATATTTTTTGCTGGTTCAATACCCTTACAATTAATTTTTTTCGACTTCAAAAATTTTAAATAATAACCAAAACCACATCCTAGATCTAAAACTTTGCACTTATTTCCTAAACCTAGTCTTTTAATTGTATATTGATATCTTTCTGAGCCGAATTTTTTTTTTCTATAATTATAATTTTTAAAAATATCTAAAAAAGCTTTTTTAGTATAATTAGGATTATTATAGATAGAATCTATAAATTCCTTCTCATTAATATGTGAAATATTTGGACTAACGGCTTCACATTTCAAACATTTTATAAGTCTATAATTTTTTTTCCAGCTAAGAAACAATTCTCCATTTTTATACCCACATAAATTACATTCAAAATCTTTTAATTTTTTGATTCTTTTATGCTGATTATGGAAAATTTTTTTCCTGTAATTAAAAATATTTTTAAAAAAGTTTTTACCTCTTAATGAATAAGCATCAATATCAAATACTTTTAATTTGTTTCTATTAATAAATTTTTTTTTATATTCGTTCATTTGTTAAATTTTTTAATCTCTTTATTTTTTAATATTGAGTCAACGATAAAAATATCTTCATAAGTATCAATTTGAAATGATTTAATTTTGTTTTGAACATAGGTTCCAATCTTTCCAAATAATCTATTTTTATTCCTCTTAAATTTTGATGTTTCAAATATATAAAACGAGCCATTTTCTAAATATTTAGAATCAATGTTCTGTCTTCGTTTTCTATTTCTAAAATTGTACTTTGCTGAGAATTTATTTATTTTCTTTGACCATACACAATAGTCATTTATTAATGTTGATGTAAATAAAGAATCTAATTTATTTCTTTTAAAAATTTTTATTGCATTGTCAAAATCTATACCTGTTTTAATAGGAGACGTTGGTTGAACTCCGACTATTATATCTATTTTCTTTTGATATTTAAGTTCTATTTGTTTAACAGATTCTAGCCAAGCTTTTTCGGAACTTGCGGCGTCACTTGAGTTTTTTTTTGATCTTTTTAAAATTTTAGCACCCATTTTTTTTGAAAAATCTAATATTTTTTTTGAGTCACTACTTACCCAAGTGTGATTTATTTTTTTTGATCTTAAAGAAGCTAAAATAGACCAATAAACTAAAGGTTTGCCATTTATTTTGTAAAGATTTTTATTTTTAATACCTTTTGAACCTCCTCGAGCTAAAATAATTGAATGTATATTCATTTTAGTATAATGGTAATTTTTGTTTACAATATAGCCCTATAAATGACTAGCTCAACTTTTATTATCGCAGAAATAGGAATAAACCATAATGGAGATATGAAACTTGTTAGACAGTTAATTGAAGAGTCTCATAAAGCCGGTGCTGATGCGGTTAAGTTTCAAAAAAGAGATATAAATTTAGTTTACTCAAAAGAAGAACTAGCTAAATACAGAGAAAGTCCCTGGGGAACAACTAATTATGAACAAAAAAAGGGATTAGAATTAACTGTAGAAAACTATCAAGAAATAGATGAGTATTGCAAATCATTGAAAATAGAATGGTTAGCATCAGCTTGGGATCTAAACAGTCTTAATTTTTTAAAACCTTTTGATTTAAAATATAATAAAATAGCGTCAGCAATGATAACTGATAACAACTTATTAGCTGAGGTTGCTAAAGAAAAAAAATATACCTTTATAAGCACTGGAATGTCATCTTATAAAGAGATTGATAATGCAGTAGAAATATTTAATAAATTTGATTGTCCTTTTGAATTAATGCATTGTGTTTCAAAATACCCATTTGAAGCTGAACACGCGAGTTTAAATTTAATTGATGAATTAAGAAAAAGGTATAAATGTAAAATAGGCTATAGTGGACATGAAAAGAGTGGTGTTGCAATATCATTTGCAGCTGTTGCTTTAGGGGCAACATCTATAGAGAGACATATTACTCTTGATCGTACAATGTATGGTAGTGATCAAGCAGCATCTCTTAGCATATCTGGCTTTGTAGGATTGGTTCATGGAATTAGGAATATAGAAAAAGCATTGAAAGGAAATGATAAAAAAGAAATCCTTGAGATCGAAATTGATGTAGCTAAAAAATTAAGAGCACATATAAAGAATGATTAAATGACAGAAATTAAATCAGAAATTTTAAAAAGTGATAAATCTAATATTGGTGATTTAAAATCTTACACAACAGATAATAGAGTTGTTCATAAAGCTAAAGACCAAGATATAATTCAAAAAATTGGAAACGTGCTTGGAAAAAAATTTTTTGATTACAGAAAACAATGGGATGCAGCAAATAGATTCGAAATTGTAACAGAATTTCCACTTTTTTTACAATTAGATATGTTTCAAGTTTGTAATTATTCTTGTCCACATTGCAACATAGCAAATCCCAAAACTTTACTAAAAGCTTATGATGGTAAGATAGAAACCAAAATGGATTTTGAAAAATATAAAAGAATTGTTGATGAAGGTAGTGATTTTAATTGTCCTTCTATAGAACCCCAGGGTGTTAATGAGCCATTGTTGGTCAGAGATTTTCATAAGTATGTTAGGTATGCCTATGACAAAGGATTTATGGATATTATGATTAATACTAACGCATCCGCACTGACAGCTAAAAGATCCCAACAACTATTAGACTCAGGTATTACTAGATTGAGATTTAGTTTGGATGCCGCAACTCCTGAAACTTATAAAAAAGTTAGAGTGGGAAGTCGTCCATTAGAGGAAGTAATAAAAAATATTGAGACTTTTTTGGATCTTAAAGAAAAGGGTAACTACAAACTTCCTGTTACAGGAGTTAGCATGTGTGTACTTAAAGGAAATCAACATGAAAAACAGATGTTTGAAGATTTTTGGATTGATAAAGTAGACATGGTAACTTTTCAAGCGTTTCAACCACCTAATTTTGAAGAGGATTTCACTGAGTTTTATCCAGATACTGACTCCTCACATTTTAAAGAAAGTAAACCTGAATATAAATGTCCGCAGCCATTTCATAGGGTTGTAATAAGAAATGATTTAATTACCCCATGTTGTGCAACTTGTAGTAACGAATTACCTTTAGGTCATATTAAAGATGGTGTGCATAAAGCATGGCATAGTAAATTGGCAAAAAAATTAAGAGAAATTCACAAAAAAGGTAGATACTATGATAACGCTGTTTGTAAAAAATGTATAGAGACCACCCTATAAATATTTAGCTTAATGGGAACTCTTAAAAAAATAATATCAGAAAAAATTAATATTCAAAAAAAATTAGTCAAAAAAGAGAAAATTATAACTAGAATTACAAATCTTTTTGTAAAAACTTTAAAGAGTGGTAATTCAATTTATATTTGTGGAAATGGAGGATCAGCTTCTGATGCAGAACATTTATCTACAGAGTTTCTGGTTCGTTTAAGACCTAAAGTAAATAGAAAACCGTACAGCATTGTAAACTTAGGCATGAATATTCCTTATATAACAGCATGTGCAAATGATTATTCTTTTGATGAAGTATTTTCAAGATCTTTAGAAGCTATTTCAAAACCTAAAGATTTGCTTTGGGTAATATCAACATCTGGTAATTCTAAAAATATAATAAAAGTATTAAGAAAAGCAAAAAAATTAAAAATTCAAACTATAGGTTTTTATGGCAAAACAGGAGGAGGATGTAAGAGACTAACGAACTATCCGATATGTGTGGAAACAACAAATACTGCCAGAATACAGGAATGTCATATTTTTTTAGGACATTACATTTTAGAAAGTACTGAAAATATATTAATCAAATAGTTTAAATTGAATAGTAAATTAAACAAAAAAGTCACTAATTACATCAAAAAAATAAAAAAAATAGAAAATAATTTTAGAATCGAAGATTTTACAATTAATGAATTTAATATTTGGCCTTTAGTAAGGTTAGAATTATTTAAAAAATTTGGAGAAAATAAAAAAAGATTTAAAGAAAACAAAATAAAAAAAAATTATTTTAAAATATTTTTTATAAGCTTAATTCATCTATTTTATTTTTTTAAATATAATAAAAAAATTAAAAGTTATAATAACAGAGATATAGAAACTATTTTTTTTTCTGACAAAAGATTTTATTATGATAAATATAATTCAAAATATATCAATAGTTTAATTGATCCATATTTTTATTTCAATAAATCAAAAAAAAAAATTAAAATTGAAATAATAAATTCAATTGGAGGTAAAAAAAAATTTTTTGAACCTCAATATCTGAATATCTATAGTTTATCTATATTTAGATACATCATGTTAAAATTAAATTTTATATTTAAAGTTGATTTAAGAAACAAAATAGACAAAAAATTAAAAAATATAGAAAAAAAATATTCTTTAGTATTGAATAGTGATGAAATTTTTAAAAATATTATCAATATAAAATTTCAAACGATAGTTTTTGAGAAAATAATAAAAACAATTAAACCAAAATCTGTTTATATAAGTTGTTATTACAATTTAGAGAATTTTGCTATTTCATACGTATGTAATAACTTAAGAATTCGTTGTTATGATATTCAACATGGTGGCATTGAAAATTATCATTTAATGTATGCTAATTGGAAATATAAAAATATTAATAAAAATAATCTTTTACCCAAAAACTTTCTAGTTTGGGATAAAAGACCAATTTCGTTTACAACTTTACCAAATACAAAACTTAAAAATTTTGAAATTACTGGAAAACAATCGATTAATTTCTGGAAAAAATATCAAAAAGCATCAGATGATTTAAATAAAGAAAAAAATTTGAAATTTTTACATGATTTAAAAAAATATAAATCTATAGTTTTAGTTTGTCTTACCACTGATATACCAAGACAATTACCTCGATTAATTAATGAATTACCAAAAAATAATTTTTGGCTTATAAGAGCCCACCCAAGGCATACAAATTATAATTTGATAAAAAAACTTTTATCAAAAAATATAAAATCTAATAATTATGACATAAATTTATCATCTAAATTAAATTTAAATGTTTTATTAAAATACTCAGATAAGTTCATAACCGATTATTCGTCAACGATATATGATGCTGATTACTTCAATTTACCTAAACTTGTAATAAACAATGATATAAATTTGTTTAGAAGTTGGAAAAAAATAAATAGATGTATTTTTTCTCAAAATTTTAAAATAATCAAAAATTTTGTATTGAAAAAACATTAATAATATAAATTATATTTTTATTTTGTATTAAGAAACTATATAAAGAGTAATTTATCATATAAAAATAATGAATATTTTTGAAAATTTTAACAGAGTTTACAAGCTGGCAAGACATGAAATTGTTAATTATTTTTTTATAAAGAAAAAACTTTTTGAAGATACCTTAATACACAGTTTAAATACTAAAGGTTATTATGTCTGTGAAGAAACTGAAATTAATTTTGATAAATTGTCATTAATAATTAAGCAAAGTATACAAAAATATTTCCCAAAAAGTAATGGTGATAATAGACTATATGGAATTGATGATGAAAGTATTATTGTTAAAGAAAATTTCCATAAAATTATTAATTCACATAAAAATAGAATAAAAACAGTTTCTTCAATAAAAAAGCTATATTTGCATTGTACAATGGGAGGATTTTTACAAAATCAAGAGGGTACAAGCTCTGGGGGTGGATGGCATAGGGATCATCATTTTGAATTATTTAAAGTAATGGTTTATCTATCAGATGTAAATGAAAAGAATGGACCCTTTTCATATATTGAAAAGTCTCATTCGAAAATTAATCAATTATTAACTTTATTTTTTTTAAAACTTTTCTCAAAAAATACTACAAGATATTCAGAATATTTGATTAATTTAATATGTAAAATATTCAATTATAAAAAAAAAATTTTCGTAGGAAAAAAGGGCACATGTATAATTTTTAATAGCTCAGGTCTTCATAGAGGTTTAGAGATTTCAAGTGGAGAAAGATTGGCATTAACAGCATATATTTATCCTTATACAAATAGTGAGAAAATATTACATGAGAGATCAAAACATATGAAAATACCAGATCATCTTCGGAAAAAAAATATAAAGGATTATGTCTTATTATAGTTTAGAGTTTTCAGAATGTTGATCAATCATTTTAAATTTTTTTGAATATCAAGTATTTAGCTGTTAAATTTTTTTCAAAATCAGAATGTTTAAATTTATTTTTTAATTCAGATTTTTCATAAATTAATTCGTACTTATTTTTTTTAAATTCTTTAATTAAATTACTTAAGGATAAAAATTTTATAGGAAAAATAGATGGCTCCATGTTTACCTGCAAACTATAAAAATCGTAATCAAAAGAATTAAAAATAGTGTCAAAAATTACAATGTATTTAATGTTATTTTTAAATATTTTATTTTTAATATCTTCAAAGTTTTCTAAATATTGCAAAGATGATCCAAAATATACTATTAAGAAATCTTCAATTTTAACTTCATCTATGTGTTTTTTATAGATTAACTGATTTTTATTTATTTCTGAAACTTTATTGTTATATTTTTCAAATACATTATCCCTTTCAAGAACATACGAAAAAATTTCTTTATTTGTATATTTCTTTAAAAAATTATAAACAGGCTTGTTGCCCCCCCCAATTTCAAGAATATTTAATTTACTTTGATTCAGATCATTTACAAAATTTATGAATAATTTAAATCTTTCCTCTTCTTTATCTAACTCAACATCATTTGGTTGCAAAAATTCGTTTATATTTTTATCATCTAAACTTTCATTTAAATATTTTGTAGTTTTTTTTGAATAATCTAGAGCTTCTTTATAGGAATTGAATTTATTTAAAAAAGTAATGTTTTTTCTATTATTATAGTATAATTTTTTTATTATATTTTTTATTAGACTAGGTAGGGTATATTTAATAACTTTTTTCAAATGATTGATGATATAACTGTTTAAATTAATTAGTCCAATCTAATTTAAAATATATTATAAATAAATTTAAAAATGTCCTTTGATATTCCAATTTTATTAATAGTATTTAATAGACCTGATAAAACGCAAAAATTATTTGATATTATAAAGAAAATAAAACCAAAGTATTTATATGTTTCTTGCGATGGTCCTAGAAAAAATAATCCAGAAGACATTAAATTATGCACAGAAGTAAAAAAAATTTTTACTGCAATCGATTGGGAATGTAATTTTAATAAATTTTTTAGCGAAAAAAATAAATCCTGCAAAATTAATGTAATCGAGTCAATCAATTGGCTTTTCTCAAATCAAGAAAAAGGCATTATATTAGAGGATGATTGTATTCCAGATTTGACTTTTTTTAATTTCTGCAAAATTCTACTAAAAAAATATGAGGATAATGATCGTATTATGCAAATAAATGGCCATTGTAATAATCAATTATCTTCAAGAGGTGAATCTTATTATTTCTCTAAATTAAATTCTACGTGGGGTTGGGCTACTTGGAAAAAATCATGGAAACATTTTAATACCCATATGGATGACTTTAAAACAAATAATATGAAGCAAAAAATTGAGAAATTCTATGAAAATAAGGATATTGCAGAATGGATGATGAGATACTTTAAAACTACTTATAATGACAATGACAAAATTTGGTCTGTAAATTGGGCATATAATATTTTGAAACACAATGGTCTTGTACTGAGCCCCTTTCAAAACTTGATTCATAATTCAGGATTTGATGGATCAGGAACAAGTGGAAAATTTAAAGAGTTTAATAAATTTTCTGATATAAAAATAAATAGTATAGATAAAATAAATCATCCAAAGAATGTAAATTATGAAATAAAGTATGATGAAAATTTTTTTTACAATTATATTCAAAAAATTGATCAGAGAGCTAAAAAGAGTATTTTAAAGAAATTATTAGATAAATTTAAATATTAAACTAAAAAAAATAATGAAAATTAAAACTTTCAAATTAAAAAAAATTAAATCAAAAAATGGTTTACTTGCAGTTGCAGAATTTAAATTTCCAATAAAAAGAGTATTCACTGTATTGGCAAATAAAAACTCTAAAAGAGGTTATCATGCACATAAAAAATGTAGACAACTTTTGTTTTGTCCACATGGAAGTATAAAAATTGAGTTATTTGATGGTTATAAATATAAAACTATTACATTAAATAAGTCTAAAAATGCAATTCTTATTCCAACTTATGTTTGGGCCTCACAGAAATTTTTAACTAATAACTCAGTATTAATTGTTTTATGTGATAAAATTTTTTCAGAAAGGGAATATATAAGAGATATAAATAAGTTTAAAAAAATAATTGAACAAAAATAACAAATGTACAAAAAAAAAATAATATCAAAAAATGAATTTTTAAAATTAAATAAAAAATCGGCTTTTTTAATGAAAAAAAATACTCTTTTGGAAAAAAAAGCTCTAAAGGTGTTTATTGAAGCAGATAAATATAGATGGATACATCAAAATTTGTGGTTAGGAGAACCTGTTTTGAATCTTCCAGAAGATTTATTTGTTATACAAGATATAATTTATAGAACTAAACCTGAATATATAGTTGAAACAGGCGTGGCATGGGGTGGTAGCTCTCTTTTTTATTCAATGATATTAGATTATGTGGGTGGAAAAAAATATATTGGTATTGATACATTTATTCCAAACAATGTTAAGATTGCTATTCACGGTCAAAAAAAACTTCGTAAAAAAATTACATTGATTAAGGGAGATAGTACTTCAGATAAAACTATAAAAAAAATAAAAAATTATGTTAAAAATTCTAAAAAAATATTGGTAATTCTTGACTCAAATCACACTCATGATCATGTGTTAAAAGAATTAAATATTTACTCAAAATTTGTAAAAGGTGGACAGTATCTTATTTGTGGAGATACTATTGTAAATGATATCCCTGTTCAGAAACACAGGCCAAGAGAATGGAATAAAAAAAATAATCCTCAAACTGCATTGGATATTTTTTTTAAAAAGAACAGAAATAAGTTTAAAGTTGATAAGGAAATTTATAGAAAGTTATTGTTTTCTAACCAGCCAAAAGGATATTTAATTTCAAATTGAAATTTTTGATTTTAAAATTTCACTAATTGTGTCACATATAAATTTGATCTGTTCATTGGTTAACTTATAGTGGCATGGTAATGTAATACCACTTTTGTAAAGGTTTTTTGCAACAGGAAAATTTTCTTTATTCTTTTTAAATTTTAAGTAAGCTTTTTGCATTGTTAATGGAGCAAAAAAATTTCTAGCAGGTATATTTTTTTTTTTAAGCAACAGGATTAATTTCAAAGCATCAATTTTGTATTTTTTATCATATACAATTGTTGTAGCCCAATAACCGTTTTTTTGAGTTTTATCCGATATATTAGCAGAAAAACTGATTTTATTTTTTTTTAAAGTTCTACTATATTGATTAAAAATATTTTTTTTTATTTTTAAGAGATCTTTTATTCTATCTAATTGAGCACACCCCATTGCTGCTTGTAAATTAGAAGGCATATATTTTAAACTAACCTCTTCTGCAATATATGGATCAATTAATGATCTTCCTAGATCTCTTAATTTTTTTGCTCTTTGGAATATTTTTTTATCATCTATTAATAAGAAACCACCTTCTCCTGTTGATATAGTTTTGGTTCTATGAAAGCTATGAACACTAGCTATTCCAAACTTGCCTGCTTTTTGTTTGTAATATGTTGAGCCAAGACCTTCAGCAGCATCTTCTATGAGAAATAGTTTATACTTTTTACATATCTTAATTAAATTTTTATAACTCGGCATATTACCATATAAATCAACTGCTAATATTGCTTTAGTTTTTTTTGTTATTTTTTCTTCAATTAATTCATCATCAATACACCAGCTATCATATTTTACGTCAACGAATACTGGTTTAGCACCTATATCAACTATAGGCGCAATGGATGCTGTCCAAGTAGTTATGGGAACAATTATTTCATCATTTTTCTTTAGACGTAAGGTCTTTAAAATAAGATGAATAGCTAGCGTACAAGATGGTGTCATAAGCCCATACTTTCTTTTATGAAAATTAGAAAAATTTCTTTCAAATTTTTCAACAAAAGTATAGTCGTCCCAATGGTTTTTCATCATATTATTAACCACATTAATCTCATGATTAGTAATTGATGGACCTGCTGCAAATATTTTTTTAATTTTTCTCATAATTCTTTTTTAGATATTTACGTATTTTATCTATATTCATATCATGTCTTAAAGGAAAACTTTTTCCAAATTTATTTTTTGCGCTAATTGGTTTAACTTTGAATTTATTTTTTTTTGCAAAATTAAATACTGTATCTCTTTTACCACCAATGTTATAAATACCATTTAGATCAATTAATTTGTCCAATATTTTTGCCAAATCTTCATGAAACATAAAATTGTTTTTAACATCATCAAAAGCTTCTTTGTGAACAAATGGATATTCTGTCATGCAAATTCTTAATGTCAGAGAATTTTTATACATAGAAACTGCACATTCGCCACCAAGTTTACTCCACGCATAGTTAAAATATGGTAAAACTGGATCATTTTCTTTATAATCGCCTTTAGTACCTGGGTATACATAGTGAGTTGAAAAATAAATAAGTTTAATATTATATTTAAAACATAATTTTGTAATATTGCATGTTCCAATAATATTTAAATCAATACTTTTATCGATACTTTCATCATGAATTTTCATTGGTCTGGATAGACCAGCAAGATGAATAATATATTTAGGTTTAAGTTTTTTTATTTTTTTTTCTATAGAGTTAATTTTAAGAATATTTAATTCCTTTTTGGTTGGAAAATGAATATTTAAATTTTTAGTATATTTTCTGTATACTTTCCCAAATCTTCCATTTCCACCTGTAACTAAAACTACATTTTTTTTTGATTTCATTATTAAATTAAATATAAAATTTATGATTTTATTGCCATATATTATATAAGATGTCTATATTTATATATTAATGAAAATTCTAATAACTTGCTCTTCAGATAAATCAGAACAGAATGTTGCACTAAATATAATTAAGTATTTAATTAACAAAGGTAAAGACGATCTTACTGTTTGTGTTTTAGATAACAATAAAAATATAATAAGATATTTAAAAAGTAAAAAAATTTTTTTTGTAAACAAAAATATAGATTTTTTTTTAAATAAAATTAAACAAAATGAATTTAATTGGTTATTAAATTTATGGGGCTCAAGAATTTTTAGTCAAAATTTTTTGAATAAATTTAAAAATAATCTGAATATTCATCCTTCATTTCTTCCCAGCAATCGAGGTAAAGACCCGTATGTATGGTCAATAATAAATGAAACGTCCAAGGGTGTAAGTTTACATAAAATGGATAAAACTATCGATGGCGGGAATATTTATATAAGAAAAAAATTAGATTTAAATTTTCCAATATATGGAAAAAATTTATATGAAGCTTCGCTAAAATTATCAAAAACTTTGTTTATTCAAAATTGGTTAAAAATTAGAAATGAAAAAATTAAACCAAAAAAATATACAATTAAAAAAATTAAAGTGAACAAGAGAATAAATTTGTTAAAAACAAATATTATTGATTTAGATAATCAAAGTTTTAAAAAAGAAAAAAATTTTTTATTGAATATTCTAGCAAGAGATTTTAAGAAATTTTCTTTGAAAATTAAATATAAAAAAAAATTATTTAATTTAAAGGTCAACATATTCAAATAATGAAAATCACTATTGGTATCACTGCTTATAACAGGGATAGGCTTTTAATTAGAGCCTTGAATTCTGTCTTAAAGCAAACGTATAAAAATTTTGAAGTAATCATAGGTAATGACTATATACATAAAAAAATAGACAAAAATAAACTCAATATTTTTGATAAGAGAATAAGAATTTACAACCATAAAATAAATTTAGGTGAAAATAAAAATATGAACTTTTTGCTTAATAAATCAAAATCAAAATGGTTTACTTGGCTTGCAGATGATGACTATATGGAACCGAATTTTCTTATGAAATTAATTAAGAACATTGAAAAATCGAATTATAAAAAAAATGTCGTCGCCTCTTACTCCAATTATAGAAGAATTATAAAAGGAAAAAATAAAAAAAAATTCAGAACAGGTGTTTTTAATTATAATCATCAAGAGTTTGTAAACAAATATTTAACTCAAGAGATAAGATTGATAGGAGTTTATGGTATAATGAACAAAAAAATTTTAAAAAAGATCAGAAAAAATCAGAATGTCGGATCTCCTTTAAGAGTTAATGGTAAATCTACAGGTGTCTATGCATATACTGATTTTTTACTACCAATTATGTTGTCAAAATATGGACAAATATTATGGGATGAGAGAAAACTTGTAAATGTAGATATCACTAATGATGCAATTTCTTTTTTGACAAATGACTATTTATCATATTTTTCATCACAAAATTATGTTGCAAAAAAATTAAACAGATTTTTAAAAAGCAAAATAATTAATATATCTTCACTAAATATGTTTGCAGATAGAGTATTTTATCATAAAGCGATTTTGCTTAAAAGATCTGATAATTTAATATTTGAGGATTTTGTAATATACATTAAATATTCTTTAAATTTTTATAAAACATTGACCAATAAAATAAATTTCTCTTTATTAATAAAATTAATAAAAAACTTTTTTAGCAATTATATTATGAAAAAATGAAAATATATTCTTTTGATCCTAAAACTGAGTATACACTTAATAAAAAAGAAATACAAAAAGCTGTATTGAATGTATTAGAAAGCGGAAAATATATTTTAAGTAAAGAGGTAAGAAAACTTGAAAATACTATCAAAAAATTGCTAAATGTTAAAAATGCAGTAAGTGTAAAAAATGGAACTGATGCATTAATTATATCTTTAAAAATTCTAGGTATAAAAAAAGGAGATGAAATAATTACAACATCCCATACAGCTTTAGCAACTACAGCTGCAATTATAAACGTAGGTGCTAAACCTGTTATAATAGATATTGATAAGGAATTTTATACATTAGACTCAAAAAAAATTGAAAATAAAATTAATAAAAAAACTAAAGCAATTCTCCCAGTACATATTTATGGTCAATGTTGTGATATGAAAGATATAATGAGAATAGCAAAAAAATATAATCTTTATGTAATAGAAGATTGTTCTCAGGCTTTAGGATCAAAGATAAAAAATAAATATGTCGGTACTTTTGGAGACATTGGAACTATAAGTTTTTATCCTACAAAAAATTTTGGTGCTCTTGGTGATGGAGGAATGATAATTACAAATAATTCAAAAATATTTAAAAAAATAGAAAGATATAGAGAGTATGGGTGGGATAGAAAAAGAAATACAATCAATGTTGGTATCAACTCTAGATTAGACGAAATTCAGGCTGCTATTTTAAACTTAAAATTAAAATACTTTAAAATGTATTTAAAAGAAAAAAATAGGATAGCAAAAAAGTATATAAGTGAAATAAAAAATTTATCTATTATACTTCCAAAAATAAGAAAAAATTCTTTCCATTCATTTCATATATTTGCAATTTTGACTAAAAGTAGAAAACATTTTTTAAGATACTTAAAAAAGCATAATATTTTTTTAAGTATTCATTATAATAAGCTTACCTTTGAGAACAAAGGTTACACTAAAAATTGTGAGTTCAGCAAACTTGAATTAAAAAATAGTTTAAATGTATCAAAAAGTACTTTAAGCCTTCCTATATATAACGGAATCAGTGAAATTAAATTAAATAAAATTATAAAAGTGATAAATAATTATAAACAAAATGATAGATAAAATTGAAGTAAATAAAAAAATTTATGCAATAATAATTAGAAGCAGTTATAGTAAAGATGGAATAGAATTTTTTACACCAGATAATTATTCACAACAATTAGGATATATGAAAAGACCTACAGGGCATCAAATTAAACCTCATATTCATAAAAAGATTTCAAAAAAAATTGAATTTACACAAGAAGTATTGTTTGTTAAATCAGGAAAATTAAGAGTAGATTTTTATAATAATAAAAAACAATATCTGTTAAGTAAAATATTGACTAAGGGTGATGTAATCTTGTTATCTGAAGGTGGTCATGGTTTTAGTGTTATTGATGAATGTGAAATTTTTGAGGTCAAACAAGGTCCTTATGATGAAATTAATGACAAAGAAAGATTTACAGGTGTATTAGATAAAGAAATTAAAATCAAATAAAGTGAAAAATAAAATAATCCCAGTTAATGAGCCAATATTTTTCGGAAACGAAAAAAAATATTTAACAGATTGTATTGATACAAGATGGATTGGTTCAGATGGAAAATATGTAAAATTACTTGAAAAAAAGTTATCGAGATTTGTAAAAAGAAAGTTTGGAATTGCAGTTTCTAGTGGAACAGCAGCTCTAGATATAGCTTTTGCCTCACTAAATTTAAAAAAAAATGATGAGGTAATCTTGCCTTCATTTACAATAATTTCATGTCTAAACCCTATTATTCGTGCCAATGCAAAACCAGTTTTTATTGATGTTGACCCAGAGACATGGAATATGGATTTGACACAAATAGAAAAAAAAATTACTAAAAAAACTAAAGCAATACTAGCTGTCCATATTTATGGATTACCAACATACATGCCAAAAATAATTAGCTTAGCTAAGAAATACAAACTAATAGTTATTGAAGATGCCTCAGAAGTCATTGGACAAAAAATAAATGAAAGAATGTGTGGTTCATTTGGAGATATAAGCACATTTAGTTTTTATACTAATAAACATATTACCACCGGAGAAGGTGGGATGATATTTACTAATAATAAAAAATTAGCTAAAAAGTTTGAAAGTCTAAAAAATCTTTGTTTTGAAAAAAAAAGATTTTTCCACAAGGAAATAGGGTGGAATTATAGAATGTCAAATATTCAAGCTGCAATTGGTTTGGCGCAATATGAAAATATAAATAAAATTGTAAAATTGAAGAGAAAATTTGGGGATCTTTACTATGAAAAGTTAAAAAAAATAAATCACATCACACTACAACCAAAAAAAACTTTTTATTCTAGTAATATTTTTTGGGTTATTGGTTTAGTAATAAAAAACAAAAAATATAACGTAGAAAAAATTAGAAAAAGTTTATTTATCGAAGGTATACAAACAAGACCATTTTTTTGGGGTCTGCATAAGCAGCCACTTCTTAAAAAGTATAATTATCCTCAAAAAGAAAACTTACCACATACAGAATTTTTATCAAAAAATGGTTTTTATTTACCAAGCGGTTTAAGCCTCACAATTAAGCAAATAAATTATGTTTGTCTAAAACTAAAAAAAATATTTTCTTAAACTTAATGAAGAAAGTTGGTTTATATTTGTCAGTATTACCCCATTCAGGTGGTTCATTTCAGTATTGTCTTACTTTAATAAAAAATATGAAAAAATTAGATAAAAAAAAATATAAAATACAAGTATTTCTTAATAGTAAAATTTGGAAAAAATATTTACCGACCAATTTTAGTGTAATAGAATTAAAAAAAAATTCTATCTTTGATAACTACTTAAATTATTTAGGTCTTTTATTTTTCTCAAAAAAATCTTATAAAAATTTTTGCAATTTTTTGAGTCCAAAAATTAATCAAATAAACAAAGCAGAATGTGATTTAATGATATTTCCCTCACAAGAGGAATTGTCATCAAAAGTTTTTGCAAAATCAATTACTACTATTCATGATTTAATGCATAAATATGAGAAAAATTTTAAAGAATATTCTTTTATTAAAAAACTTAGGAGGGATTTTTACTATTCAAAAATTTGTGAAAATTCCATGGCAGTAATTGTAGACTCTTCAATTGGAATGAAACATGTAACTGATAGTTATGGATTGAGTAAAAAAAAAATATTTGTATGTAAATTTGAAGTTCCAGAATACATCAAGTCATCAAAAATTATTGATGTATACAAAAAATATAAATTACCAAGAAAAGAATTTATTTTTTATCCTGCACAGTTTTGGGAGCACAAAAATCACTTAAATCTTATTAAAGCATTTAATTTAATTAATAAGTATTCAAAAAAAATTGATTTAATTTTAGTTGGTGCAAATAAGAACAGTTTATTTAAAATAAAAAATGAAATTTTAAATCTAAAATTAAATAAATTTATTCATATTTTAGGATACATTAAAAATGAGGATATTCCATCTTTTTACAAAAAAGCTTCTTTATTGAGTTATGTTAGTTTTTGTGGTCCAACAAATATTCCACCTATTGAGGCAATGTATTGTGGTTGTCCGGTAGTCTGTTCTAATGTTTATGGAATGAAGCAGCAAGTTGGAAATGCAGCCTTAATGATTAATCCCAAATCATATAAAGATATTTATAAAAAAATAAAGACAGTTTTATATAATAAAAAAATTAAGAAAAAACTTATTAATGAAGGTTATGTTAATTTACGTAAGAATATAAATAACCCAAATATATGTACAATAATTGAAAAACTTAATTTTTAAAAATTTTTTTTAGATAATATTTAAAAATAGTGTTTAAAAATATAATTAATATTAAAAAATAATTTTGCCGATTATGTATTCTAATTTTAGACTCTTCTAACAATCTATTCCAAAATCCATATTGACTCGAAAAACCACCGCTAGCGACTATTCCTACCATTTCGTTTTTTTTTGTTGAATCACCAATAAATTTGTCATTTGTCAAAATCTTGTAAAATAAATTATAATCTGAAGAACATTTGAAATCCAAATTATATAGCCCTATTTTTTTTTGCAAACTTTCTTTGATAAAAAAACCTGAGGAATGACATGTTTGAGAGTCAAAATTATATTTAATTCTTTTTTTATCAAAGCCTGATTTAAGAATGGTATTATTATTTAAATAATGTCTTTCTACAGTACCAAATAAATAATCTAGATTTTTATTTTTATAAAAGTATTTTGAAACAATATCTAATGCATTTACTGTAAAAACATCACCAGAGTTTATCATTGAAATTATATTACCTGAAGACAGCTTTAGTCCATAATTCATGGCATCATAAATTCCATTATCTTTTATACTGCACCAGTAACTTATTTTATCATTATATGATTTGATTTTATTTAATGTTCCATCATTTGAGCCACCATCAATTACAATATATTCAATACTTTGATTTTTTTGATCGAGTATACTTTTAATTGTTGACTCGATTGAATCAGAAGAATTTTTCACAACTGTTATAATTGAAAAAAAAGGTTTATTTGGATTTAAAATATTATTTCTATTAATCCTATAACCACCTTCTTCAATAAAGTTTTCTAAGTTACTTAGAGAGATTAAATTTTGGTAATCATTCATGATAGATTATAATTGATATAATATATTTCAATTATAAAAATAATTATAATTAAAAAATATTAAATAACAAAAAAATAGAGATTACATGATTAATTTGATAGCAAAACAAAATCACTAATATGGTAGACCATAATATTTAATCAAATTTTTAATTTGAAGATCATTATTATTTTTTGATATGTTGAATTTACGTAAATTATTTTTATCAAAAATTATTCTTTCAATGTTTTTTTCTTCAAACCCAGACCAAATAACAAATCTACTATTAAGTCTTATCATCCAGTAAATCCATATATCATCAGCGTAAGGGGACAATTTTATAAATTTTTTTTCTTTTGTTATATCTTTATGTAAACAATTAGGAGGATACAAAACCCCATATACTCCTGTTTGAAAATTAAGCTTGTTTTTTTTTTGATTTGTAGCATTCCATTTCCAATTCGCATACGAAATAGGATATTTTTTTTTGTTATAAATTATTCTGTGAATTCTATTAGCAATAATCGATTTTTTATTTTTTTTGGCTTTTTTGACTAAAAACTCTGTCGCTTTTTTATTATAGATAATATCGTCATCAAAAGTAATTATATAATTTTTTTTTCTAATTTTTAAAGTATGAATAATTTTGTTATATGATTTTAAATTTTTACAAAACAAAATTTGCAATCCGAATTTTTTTAATTCTAAAGTTTTTTTAGGAATTTTTTTTTTATATTTATATTCTATCCAAAGAATAATTTCATCAGGTTGTATTGATTGAGTGATTATAGATTTTAGTGTTAAGTGTAGAAAATTAAATCTTTCAAATTTAGCTGTTAAAGATATGGTTAGTTTATTATCTAAGTTGTGATTTGGCCTGATTTTATTTAGTTTTAATGTTCTATTTAAGATTAAATACTTAAAAAAAAAATAAAAATTAGATAATTTATTAATTATATTATTCATATATTCTTATATTGTATTTTTTCTTATGAATGATATTTAAAATTTGTAATTTGTCTAAGTTAAAATTCAAATAATTATATGAGATTAATAATAACTGGTGGATTAGGTCACATAGGAACAGGTTTATTAGATCATTTAAAGTATATAAAATCTTTAAGTAAAATCATAATTATTGACAATCTTATTTCTAACAAAATTAATTCTCTATTTAAATTTAACAGTAGAGTTCCAATAACATTTATTGATGATGATATTATTAATCTTAATTTAAGTAAAATTTTAAAAAAAAATGATATAATCGTTCATCTAGCTGCAATAACAAATGCCACTGATAGCTTTAAAAATAGAAATAAAATTTATGAAAATAATTTCAATTCTACAAAAAAAATTGTAGATGCAGCTGTTTTAAGAAAATCAAAATGCATTTTTTTTTCTTCAACAAGTGTTTATGGATCTAATGATAAAATAATGTTTGAAGATGATTTAAATAATTTAAATCCACAGAGTCCTTACGCCGAATGTAAAATTAAAGAGGAAAGCTATATTTTAAACAAATCTAAAAATAAAAATTTAAAAAGTATAATTTTGAGGCTTGGAACAATTTTTGGAACTTCAAAAGGCATGAGATTTCATACAGCTGTAAACAAATTTTGTTATCAAGCAGCCCTAAATAAGCCGCTAACTATTTGGAAAACAGCCTATAATCAAAAAAGACCTTACTTAGATTTAAATGATGCAGTTAGTTGTATAAGGTTTATAATTTCCAATAATTTATTCAAAAATCAAATTTACAATGTTGCAACTGCAAATATAAGCATTAAGGATTTACTAAAAAATATTAAAAAATACAAAAAAATTAAAATAAAATTTGTCTCTAACAAAATTATGAATCAACTATCTTTCGAAGCAAACTGTAAAAAAATTGAAAAGAAAGGTTTCATATTTACTGGAAATTTAGACAAACAGATAAAAAAAACTTTAAACCTTTTTAGAGGTGTAAATTGATGAAATGTAAATTTGCTGGACATAATATTGAACCATTTATGTCTTTTGGAAAAATGCCAATTGCAAATGGGTTTTTAAAAAAAAAAGAATTTAACAAAGAATTTTTTTATGATTTAAGAGTAGGGTTTTCAGAGAAGTTTTCATTATTTCAGTTAGACGAATATCCTTCAGTTAAAAAAATGTTTCATAAAAATTATCCATTTTATACCTCAAGCTCTAAATTTATGATTAGACATTTTAAAGAATATGCTCAATGGTCAAAAAAATTTTTAAAATCAAATTCAAAAATAATTGAGTTAGGTTCAAATGATGGTACTTTCTTAAGAAATTTTAAAAATACTAGTATTGATTCTTTTGGGTTTGAACCATCAAAAAATGTAAGTGATTTTGCAAAAAAAAGAGGTATTAATTCAATTAATAAATTTTTCAATACAACCAATATTAAGTTACTAAAAAATTTTGAACATAATACCGATTTAATTTGTGGAGCAAATGTAGTTTGCCATGTTCCAAATTTAAAAGATTTGTTTACTTCGGTAGAAAAGCTTTTGAGTAAAGAAGGTGTATTTGTTTTTGAAGAACCTTATTTAGGGGCAGTTTATGAAAAAAATTCATATGATCAAATTTATGATGAACACATTTATTTATTTTCAGCAATAGCTATATCCAAAATTGCGAATGAATATGATTTAAGAATCATTGATTTAATTCCACAATCTACCCACGGTGGTTCAATGAGATACGTGCTTTCTAGAAAATTAAGTAATAGACAAAAAACTAAAAATGTTAATAAAATTATTTCCTATGAAAAAAAAATCAATTTAGATAATGCACAATTTTGTAAAGAATTTAAAAAAAACTGTGAAAAATCAAAAAAAAAACTTAAAAGCAAAACTTATTGAATTAAAAAATAAAAATAAAAAAATATGTGGTTATGCTGCTACGTCTAAAAGTACTACAATTTTAAATTATTGTAATATTGGTCCAGATCTAATTGACTATGTTACAGACACAACGGCTGAAAAGATCGGTAAGTTTACCCCAGGTTCACACATTCCAATTGTAGACCATAAATTATTTAAAGAAAAAAATCCTGATATAGCAGTTTTATTTGCATGGAATCATATAGAAGAAATCCTTAAAAAAGAGAAAAAATTTAAGAATGACGGAGGAAAATGGCTAACTTTTTTTCCTAAAATTAAAGTTCAGTAGAAAAAAAAAAAAATGATTGTAAATTGAACTAAATGAAAAAAATAATTTACTTAACAAAACTAATATTTTTATTTTACTGTTTGGGAATTGTTAAAGCCTATGCATATTTAGATCCAGGAACTGGTTCTATAATTCTTCAAGCAATTATAGCAGCTATAGCAACAGCCGGAGCAACCATAACATATTATTGGAGAAAAATTAAAATAAGTATAAAAAATATTTTCATAAAAAAAAACAAAAAAGATCTATCTGAAAAGTAAATACGTTATTTTAAAGAGGTTTGTATATGTCTACTAAAGCAGAGACATTAGTAAAATTAAGTAAATATCAAAATAAAATCAAAATTATTGAACCAATTTTGAAAAATTGGAAAAAAATCTGGAAGATTAGAAATAAAGATCCTCTAATTGATGGCGAAACACTTTATTTAAAAAATAAAAAATATCTCAAATTGATTGGTAATAAGATAGAAAATTTAAATAATGTTAAGTATCAGTATATGGGTTTAATATCTATACCTAAAGAAAAAAGAAGGAAAATACTAAATTTATATTCTAAAATAAAAAAAAATAAAAAAATGCACGCATCTGAATTTCTAAACTATCTTATAAAAAAAAATGTTTTAATTAAAACTGAGTTTATCAACAAAGGATGGTATGAATTTAGTGATTATGAAGATTTAATTAATTTTAAAAATAGTTATAATTAAGATTGATTAATTTAATATTAGATTTAGTAAATTTTATAAAATTTCAAAAAGCGAAAAAAATAAATGTTGGCTTTTTTTGTGAAAATAAAAATATTTTTGAATATCTAAAACCATATATTTTAAATAAATCAAAAAAAAAGAAAATTTTACTTATTTCGTTCGAAAAAATTGATTTTAAATTTAAAAATGTATCTAAATTTACTTTTTCAACAAATTTTTTTAGAGAAATAGTTTTTCTAACATTGAGATTAAAGTATCTTTACTCTTCAACACCTGGGTTAAACTTTACTTTGTTTAAAAAAAGTAAATTTTCTAAATGTAAATATATTTATTTGCAGCATTCATTATGTAGTATGACAATGATCTATTCCGAAAATGCATTTAAAGCGTTCGATGGTGTTCAGGCAGTTACAAATTATCAATTTGAAGAATTTTATGAAATAAAAAAAAAAAATAAACTGAAATTTAAGATATTCAAAAGTAATTATTTATTCTTGAGAGAAAAAGCTCGTAATTGTAATTCTGAAATTAAAAAAAATATTTTAATTGCACCGACTTGGAACACGAACTTTTTTAGCTATGGTTTTCACAAAAAACTCTCAAATTTATTAAAAAATAATAATATTTCTTTTGACTTAAGGCCTCACCCAATGTCAATTAAAAATGAAGAGATTAATTTAGATGAATTGAACAAATTAGAAATAGATATTAATAATGATCCCAATTTAAATTTTTTTGAATATCAAGTTTTAATAAGTGATTGGTCAGGTTTATTTATTGAATTTTATGTTTTAAACAAAAAAGTTTTATTAATAGATTCAGATAAAAAAGTTTTAAATGAACAATATATGTCATTGAAAAATCAACCAGCTGAAATTAGATTAAGAGAAAAACTGTTTAAAAATTTTTCATTTGATAATTTAGAAAATATAATTCCTGAAATAAAAAAATTGATCCAAGAAAATACAAAAAATCCTAATAAGATTGACAAATTTTATTTTGATCTGTAATTAAGTAAAATGAAGTTATCTATTACTCCTAGATTCCTGGAGAGCGGTCATGATCAATTACTTGCAATAGAAAGAAAGTATTATCCTTTTTTTGAAAAGTTTAATTGTAATTTAAACCTAGTACCTTATTCAGGCATTTCAATGGATGATTATTTAGAGCAAGAAAAACCTGATGCTATAATTTTTGCAGGTGGATATAGGCTTTATACAAAAGAGATTAGCGAATTTGAAAAAAATTTTTTACAAGTAGTTTTGAAAAAAAATTTGCCTATATTAGCTATTTGTTGTGGTATGTGGACCGTAAACAATTATTTTGGTGGAGACTTAAAATGGACAGAAAGTCACCAATGTTTTGATGGAAAAAAAGTTGATATTACGAAAATGATTCATTTTGTTGAAGCAATTGATTTAGTAAACAAGAAAAACTATAAAGTTAATTCTTTTCATGCGAAAAGTTGTGACAAAATAGGTGATGATCTCGTTCCTTTTTTAATTTCTGAAGATGGTATTGTAGAAGGCTTTTACAATTTAGAAAAAAAAATTATCGGTGTCCAATTTCATATGGAGAACAAAGGAGTTTCAGAAGAATTAACGAAACAAGTAATGAATAAATTCATGAATCTTTAGATGTCATAATCACCAATGTTCTCTAAAAAAATTAATATAATTCATTTTTTATTTATATTTTTGGTTTTATTAATTCCATTTCTAGAATTTATTACCTTCAATTTAAATATTATTAACGAAAGAACAGATTTTAAAATAAATTCTTTAACTTTAAAGAGATTAATACCTTTATACATAATATTTAGCATTTTATTTTTTATGTTTTTTTTATTACTTAAAAAAAAAACAAAACTGACCTCCTATGACGCAACTATTTTTCTATCGTTATTATATTGGATATTTTTTAAATATAACGATTTTAAAAAAATTTTCAATTTTCAACCTCTTAATCAATATGATGGATTATTAGCACTAGCAGTTTCAGTAATTATTATTTTAATATTCACCTACTTTTTTTTTAAAAAAAAAACAAATTTTATTAATACTTTAATAACCATTTTTTTAACGACTAATTTTCTTTATTTGTCATCCCAAATTTATTTAAAAAATAATTTAAAAATTGATCAAAATCAAAATATTTTTAAATATGAACATATAGATATCCAAAGCTCTACTAGAAATAATATATATTTATTTATTATTGATGCTATGCCACCAATAGATATTGCTGATAAAATATTAAATACTGACTCTAATGAATTTTTAAATAATCTTAAGTCACAAAATTTTAATTATATTGAAAACTCAAAATCATTATATGGTAACACGTATTTTACAATCGGTTCAATTTTTAATCTAAAACCACTGGAACAAGAAGATCCTCAACTCCCAATAGGTTATGAAAATTTAAAATACCCAAAATTAACATTTCCAACTGTACTAAGAAAAAATAATACTTCAAACTTAGAGTATAATCTTAACAAACTTGGGTACGATATAAAATGGATAGGTAGTCATTTTTCTAATTGTTACGGTTATAACAGATCTTATTGTATTGATGCAATTGATAATACTAGTATTTTAATTAACTATGAAAATTTAAGTTTTTTAAAGAAGACGCCAATCGTACCTATATTAAGCAATATATTTAGATTATTAAACATTGATATTGAAGAAAAAATAATTTTTAAATCAAATAATGCTATTCGAAATTTTAATGATTTTATAACCGATAATGGTAAACCCAAAAAGCCTACTTTTATATTTATTCATCATTTAATTTCACATTGGCCATATTTAGTTGACAATGAATGTAATTTTGAAAAAAATTATGGAAAATTAAATAAGACTGGAATTAAAAAAGCATTTGAATGTAACAAGAAGTTAATCATTGAGCTTGCATCTAAAATAATTAATTTTGATCAAGACTCAATAGTGCTAATACAATCAGATCATAATTGGGAGCTATCTAATCATGATAAGAAAAAATATGGTGGAAGAAGGGAAATATTTAATTTAATAAAAACCAATTCATTATGCAGAGAATATGAAAATCGTGCTCAAGTGAATATTAATGCAGTTAGATTAGCATTATATTGTGCTACCAATACCAAACCATTATTTTAACATTAATGAAAATAAAAAATTTAATAATTTTTTACCCCTCTTTTGAAAGAGGTGGTGTTGAAAAAATAATAATAAATCTAATAAATTATTTTTCAAAGTTCAAATTAAGAATTTATTTAATTACTGAAAAAAATAATAATTTAAAGGGTCTAAAAACCAAAAAAAATCTCTATTTAATACATCCCACAAAAAAAAATTTTAGTTTTTTGTCTAGTAGGTATTCAACTTCTTTAAACTGTATTTATCCTCTTAGTAAACTGCTAAATCGATTAAGTAGCAAGAATACCTTAATTCACTCAATGCAAAGTAATTATATACCCATTTTAATTTCAAAGCTTAAAAAATTTAAAATTGTAATAAGAAATTCTGAAGACCCAATTACTTCAATTAAATATTCAGATAATCCAATTTCAGCTACTTTTATTTTTTTTTTAAGATTTATATTTTACAATCTATCAGATAAAATAATCACAAACTCCAAAGGCTCTGGAAAGTCATTAAAATATTTTATGTTTGGTAAAAACAAAGATAAAATTCAATATATCTATAACCCTTATTTGACAAAAGAAAAAATAAAATTTTCTAAAAAAAAATACAAAAGAAAAAATATTATTTTATCTGTTGGTAGATTATGTAAGCAAAAGAATTTTAAAGATTTAATAATTGCCTTTGCCAACTTTAGTAAAAGTAATAGAGAGTATAAACTTAAAATTGTTGGTCAGGGTTATCAAAAAAATTATTTAAATAATCTTATTAAATTATTAAATATGAAGAAAAAAATAATTTTAAAAGGCTATGTAAACGATATAGATAAAGAATTTAAAGGGGCTAAACTTTTTGTTCTTCCTTCTTTGTATGAAGGTTTAGGAAATGTTTTAATAGATGCATTAAATTTTTCGATACCATGTATATCAACAAATTGTAAAAGTGGACCTAAAGAAATTTTATCTTTTGGAAAAGGTGGATATTTAGTTCCAATAAAAAAACCTGCCTTACTAGAAAAAAAAATGCAAGAAGTATTAAATAATTATTCAAAATCATTAAAAAAAGTAAAATTTGGCAGAAGTAGACTTTTTAGGTTTAATGCAGAAAGTCAATCCTACAAATATTTAAAATCTTTAAATAATACACTGTAATGAAAAAAATTTTTTTTTGGGCACCATACAACTCTAAGATTGGAACAGTAAACTCAGTTATAAATTCCCTTAAGAGTATAAAAAAATATTCAAAAAATTTATATAAACCATATTTAATTGATACAACAGGTGAATGGAAAGCTTATGAGGAAAAATTTGACATTATATATTTAAGAAAAAATAAATTTGATATTAGAAAGTTAAAAAACAAAGGTTTTTTTTGGAGCAGATTATTTTTTTTACTGATTTTTATTCTAAACCTCAAAAACTTAAAAAAATTACTAGATAAGGATAAGCCCGAATATTTGATAGTTCATTTAGTTACTTCTCTTCCTTTGTTTATTTATTTAATATTTAATTTTGAAACAAAGCTAATTTTAAGAATTTCAGGTGAACCAAATTTAGGAATGTTCAGAAAATTATTTTGGAAAATACTGTCTAACAAGATATTTGCAGTGACTTGCCCAAATCATAAAATTAAAGAAACTTTATTAAATAAAAAAATATTTAACTCTAATAAAATTAAAATATTATTAGACCCAATAATTGACTTAAATTTACTCGCGTCTAAAAAACCCAAAAATAAGAAAAATTTTTTAATTAAACAAAAGTATTTTTTATCAGTTGGCAGATTAACTAAGCAAAAAAATTTTAGTTTTTTAATTGAAACATTTAATAATTTGAGTGAAATCTATCCAGATATTAATTTATTAATAATTGGTGAGGGGGAGGAGAAAAGAAAGTTAATGAACTTAATTGTAGGGTTTAATCTTGAAAAAAGAGTATTTTTAATTGGGTTTAAAAATAATGTTTATGATTATATGCAAAATGCAAAATGTTTAATTCTTTGTTCATTATATGAAAATCCAGGACATGTTTTAATTGAGGCTGCAGCAAATAATTGTCCGATAATTTCTAGTGATTGTCCCACGGGCCCATCTGAGTTTTTAGAAAATGGTAAAGGAGGCCTATTATTTAAAACTAATAATAAAGAGGATTTCATAAACAAAATTAATAAATTTATGACAGAACAAGAAATTGAAACTTTTAAGAAAAAATATTACGCAAAAAAAAATTCATTAAAATACACATCACTTAGGCACTACAAGCAATTAATTAATATTATTAATTAAAAATAAATTTGTAAAAACTTTATCAAATTTATTAATTATTATTTTTTTGTTAAATCTATTAAGATTATAAAACAAATATTTAGATCTTTTTTTAATAATTTCTTTATTCTTGAGAAATTTATTAATTTTATTTTTCAAGTCCTTTTCATTTCCTTTTTCAAAAATTTGTACACCTTTTTTTTGCAATAAAATTTCTGATGGACCAGAGTTACAATTTGAGGATATAACTGGTACTTTAAACATTATTGCCTCTGTTAGAACATTTGGGAACCCCTCATAAAGGGACGACAAAATAAATAGATCTGCAATTTTATAATAAGGATATGGGTTAGATATGTTTGATAAAATTTTTACCTTTTCTTGCATCTTATTTATATTAATATAATTAATTAATTCTTTTTTTTTTGACCCGTAACCAATTATTATTAAAAAAATATTCTCAATATTTTTTACAGCTTTTAAAATTGTTAATTGGTCTTTCTGTTTTTCAAGTCTGCCAATATTTAAAATAATATTTTTTCTTTTTTGGAAAATAATTTTTTTTTCTGATAACTTTATTATTTTTTTGTCAAATGCTGGATTATAAATAGTTTTCACTTTTGTATTTGTAAATTTTGATAAGTCTGCACTAAGTTTTTTAGCATTACCTAAAACAATATCTGCTTTTTTATAGAACTTTTTAATTAAAAATTTAATTATTTTTTTTTTAATTAGGTCAATAAAGTTCTCATAAATATTTAATTCATCTATGTGGTTTCTTTCAAATACAACATGCTTAATTGTTTTAATATTATATAATATAAAGAATGAAACTATATTAGCGAAATTTTGATTTGAAAAAAAAATAACTCTATCATCTAAAGAAATATTTTTTAATATTCTTCTTATTTTAAATATAGAAAGTAATACTCGTGAACTATTTATTTGAATAAATTTTATTTTTTTTACTAAATAATTTTTTATATAGGGTTTTGTAAGTGATATAAAAATTATTTCATATTTTTTTGAACTTAACTCGTTCACTAACCTAGATAAAGACTTATCTGCACCTCCCACTTTTGAATAAGGGTGAAAAATAATTAATTTGATTTTTTTTGATTTCATTAATTATATAATTAATTATATTGATTAATTATGGATTTAATAAGTGTTATAATGCCATTTTACAAAAAAAAACCTTTTTTTTTTCAAAGCTTTGA
>MDTB01049305.1_pt1 | contig 31921 bp, 21 predicted proteins | sample 811161 | NCBI WGS metagenome assembly MDTB01 (sample SAMN05326650, study PRJNA326480) | marine metagenome | isolation source: seawater | place: Mediterranean Sea | collected 2009 | reverse complement strand
ATTGAATCTAAAAATTGGGTTATCGGAACAAACAAATCGTTTACTGAATACCTTTCTCCAGCTCGAGAGGCAGGAACAAAAATGTTGAAATTAGGTGATAAACTGTGGACCTACTCACCACAAACAGATAGAGTTATTCAAATATCTGGACATATGCTACGCCAGTCTATTATGGGTTCAGATATGTCCTACAATGACATGATGGAAGATCGTCCTCTTCAAGAAATATATAAAGCAATCGTAACCGGGTCTGAAACAATAGAGGGTCGAGATCATTGGGTTATAACAATGGATGCAAAAGTAACCGGTCTTCCCTATCCAAAACGAAAAATGTGGGTAGATAAAGAATATTTTCTTCCTTTGAGAGAAGAACTCTATGCTAAAAGCGGGAAACTACTTAAAACTTCCATCTTGAGAGATATTAAAAAAATTCAAGGTCGGTGGTTTCCTGGAAAATTTATATATAAGGATAAACTAAAAAGAAATAGTAAAGGAACGGAGTGGATAATTGATAGTATTGAATTTGATTTAGAAATACCTCAATCTCGTTTTTCAAAAGCTTTTCTTAGAAAATAAAACGACAGTTTCAATATGAGGTGTGTGGGGAAACATATCAACCATTACAGCTTTATCAATATTATATCCTTTACTTAATAGTATTTTAGAATCGCGTGCCTGAGTTGTTGGATTGCACGAAACATAAACTATTTTTTTTGCTTTAAATTTATGTAAATAATTTGTCATATCTGGGTGCATCCCTGCTCGAGGGGGATCTAGAATTACTACATCTGGTTTAGGTATTTTTCTTGACAATTGCCCAGATTTAAAAAAAGTATCTAAATTAGATTTAAGGAAAAATATATTTTCTACATTATTTTTCTCTGCATTTTTTTCTGCATCTTCAAGTGAAGACCTTATAACCTCAAACCCATAAACTTCTTTAGCTTTTTTTGCAAGGTACAATCCAATGGTTCCTGTGCCACAATAAAGATCAAAAATTACTTCATCTCCAGTAAGATTTGCTGCTTTTTCAACTTCTTGATATAGTTTTTGACCTTGATAAGTATTAGTTTGAAAAAATGAGTTTGCAGATATCTCAAAGGTAAGATCTCCTATTTTTTCTTCAATATATGGCTTCCCAAAAACCAAGGTTTCATATTCCCCAAAAGAAACATCTGATTTCCGAGTATTTACGTTGTTGACCATGGAGGTAATTTCAGGAATCTCTTTTAATAACATATCAATCAATGGTGAAAGTTTATTTAAATCATTATATGAAGTGACAATATTTACCATTATCTGGTTCGTATTTACTCCAAATCGTATCATTAAATAGCGTAAAAAGCCAATGTGCGTTTTTGGGTCGTATGGTTTCAATTCTAAATTTGATTTACAAACTTCTCTTGCTACTTTTAAAATTTTATTCCCTATAACAGGTTGAATATGACAATTTTCTATATCTAAAATTTTATCATATCTACCAGTCATATGTAAACCTAGTGCGAAATTTTTTTCAACATCTTCCGGTTCAGTTTCAAGCACCCATCGATGTGGTGAAAAAGTAAACTCCATCTTATTACGATAGTTAAATATTTTTTTCGCAGGAACTTTATAATCAACTTTGAAATCTAATATTCCTCCTAGTCTATTAAATATGTCCTCAACTTGATTGCTCTTTTCAATTATTTGCTCGTCATAGGACAAGCTTTGAATTTTACTGCATATATAAAAATGATTGCATTTAGTATCTACAGCTTTTTTTGATTCAATCAAAACTTTTAAGACTCTAGCTTCAGCAAATCCACTTTTTTTCTTATAAACTCTTGCTAAAACCCTCTGACCTGGGATAGCACCCTTTACGAAAATGACAAAATTGTTTTCCCGAGCTAAACCCATACCTCCATAAGCAAGGGATTCAATATTTAACTCAATATCAATTCCTTTTTTTATTGTGGCTGTTTTAGGTGTTTCAATCATTTTGTTTCAATTTTTAATTGATCAAATTTTTTACAGACTTTACCAAATCCTGAGCTAATTTTTTAGTTGTTGCTTCAGAATAAATCCTCATAATTGGCTCAGTATTTGATTTCCTTAAATGAATCCATTTATCATCCCAAGTGAATTTTATACCATCAATTGTTGATTTTTCAGCATCTTGAAATAAAGAACCTACTTTTTCTATTAATTTATCGGAATCTACATTCTTAATTAAAATTTTATCTTTAATTATTTTATATTGTGGAAGAGAAGTAAAAATAGAACTTAATGTTTTATTTGATTGCGCCATTCTGTTTAAAACAAGAGTTGCCGCTACTAAAGAATCTCGTCCTAGGTGGGACTCTCTTAGTATTACTCCTCCATTTCCTTCTCCACCAAAATTTGAATTTAAATCGTTCATTTTATTAACAACATTTATTTCACCTACAGCAGATCTTTCAACATGAATTCCAATTTTAGAACCCAACTTTTCTAAAGCCATTGATGTAGACAAGTTGATAACAAATTTTTCATCGCTTTTATTTATACTTTTAATATAACCATCTGCTGCTATAACAAGCGTGTATTCTTCTCCTAATGGAACTCCGTTCTCATCCACAATTGCTAATCTGTCAGCGTCAGGATCAATCGCAAATCCAGCATCAGCCTTATGATTGATTACAGAATTTGAAAGATCTTTTAAATTTTCTGGAAGAGGTTCAGTCCCTCTTTTAAAAACACCATTTGGTTCACAGTTTAATTCAATTACTTCACATCCTAATGAATCTAAAACAGCTGGTAAAGCGTCTGATCCCGCTCCATTTACTGCATCAATAACAATTTTAAAGTTTCTTTTTCTGATTTTATTTAAAGAGATACAACTAAGACTCACGCACGAAATTACATGCTTTTGTATTGCATTTTGGTCTTTCCATGCAATACCAGGTTGTCCGTTAAAACTTCTAAATTTTTTTTTATCAACGAGTTCAAATAACCTTTTACATTCGTTTGGATGGAAAAAAGTACTATCCGCTCTAATAAATTTAAAACCATTCCATTCGATTGGATTATGGCTTGCCGTTATAACTAAACCCCCAACAGCTTCGGTGTTATGAACCATGAATTGTACAGTTGGTGTAGGAACAATATCACATTGTACGACTGATCTACCTAATCGGATTAATTCGTCAACCATGGTTGATAAAATTAAATCCCCTGATGGCCTACTATCTCTTCCTGTAATAATTACACCATCAGGCAGAAAATCGTTCAGTGCTCTCGCATAAAAAATAGATAACTCTGGAGTTAGGTGCGTTTCTGTCAAACCTCTAACTCCTGATATACTTCTTATTAACATAAATTATTATTGGATTAGAGTTATGAAATGTACTTAAAAAGAAAAGCTCTGTTATTAAGAGCTTTTCTTTTTAATATAAGAATTACTTTCGGCGTCTACGACGTCTCTGTCTACTTGCGCGTGGATCGTTACGCAGAGCCTCAATCCTAGCTAATCTTTTTATTCTTCTTACTGTCTTCTTTCTTTCTTCTCTTTTAGCATCACTTGGCTTTTCATAAAAAGCTCTGTTCCTTACTTCTCTCAATACGCCAGCCCTTTCCCACATTTTTTTAAAACGTCTTAGAGCTCTTTCAAAAGATTCTTTTTCTCTTACTTGAACTTGAACCACTTAAATCACCTCCAAAGTGTTTGTGGTATTTAATTTATAATATCATTAAAGAAGATGATATTAATATTTAAGTGACTATTAAACAAGTATTAAAGCATTAAAATGAACTCATCTACTGTTAAAGACTCTGGCCTTCTATCAAACCCAATTTGATTTTTTACCCCTTCTGGAATAGACCAACCTTTTAATGTATTCCTTAGCATTTTTCTTCTTTGTGAAAATGCCGTAGAAACTAATTTATTAAACTTAGCATATTTATCATCTTCAATGAGTGGTTTTGTTTTTTTTGTAAACCTTACAATTGCGGACTCCACTTTAGGTTTTGGGACAAAAACATCTGGCTTTATTGTAAAGCAATATTCAAAATCAAGGTAGGCACTAGTTACTACAGTTAAACGGCCATAAGCTTTTGTATTGTGTTTGGCAGTCAAACGCTTTGCAACTTCTTTTTGCATCATGATAAATGCATCATCCCAAAAATCCAGCTGTTCTATAAGCCAAAATATAATTGGAGATGTTATATTATACGGAATATTACCAATTACTCTTACAGGGTTCTTAATTTGTATATTTTTTATTTCTTCTAAAAGAATGTCTCCATGAACTAAAACTAAACTTTTTAGTAAATGATTCTCTTTTAGGGATCTTATTAACATAGGGTCTATTTCAATAGCAGCCATTTGATCAACATATGGGAAAATTCTTTCGGTCAATGCTCCTTCACCAGGACCAATTTCAATAAATGAATCACTTGATCTTGGATTTATTGTTCTTGCAATTTTATCTAAAAGATTATGATCTGCTAAAAAATTCTGCCCCCATTTTTTTCTAAAAGGATGATGCCTATTTGATTTCATTTAATTGAATTTGAACAACTTTTCTGCATTTTTTGAAGTTTTTTTAGCTACTTCTTTAATACTTACCTGATGGATCTCAGCTAACTTTTCAGCAACATATCGAACTCTTGATGGCTCGTTTGGTTTTCCTCGATAAGGAACTGGGCTGAGATAAGGTGAATCTGTTTCTACCAACAAGTTACTTAAGGGTAGTTGCGAAGCAACATCAGGAAGATGACTATTTTTAAATGTAAGATTTCCCGAAAAAGATATATAAAAACCCATATCAATCAATTCTTGAGCAGTTTCAATTGTACTTGAAAAACAATGTGCTACACCATTTATGCTTGGGAATTCAGATAATATTGATAAAATATCTTTATCCGACTCTCTGTTGTGAAAAACAATTGGCAAGTTCAATTCTTTTGCTATCTCTAACTGCTTTCTAAAGACATCTTTTTGAATTTTTTTATCTCTTTCCCCTCTAAAATAATCTAATCCAATTTCTCCCAAAGCAACTATTTTTTTATGACGTAAAAGAATCTTTAATTTTTTCTCAAAATCGTGTGGTGCATTTTTTGCATCGTGAGGATGTATGCCAGCTGTTGGCCATATTCTTTTAAATTTTTCTGATAAGTCAATGCATTTTTGGGCATCTTCTAAATTTGTTGCGACACAGATAAATTTATCTACACCTAAATTATCAGCGCGCTCAAGTATATTATCAATATCATTATTAATCTCATCATAAAAAAGATGGCAATGAGTATCTATCAACATTTAAAAAATCCTCTTATAATCCGTTTTAATTATTTTATTCTAGGAAATAAAGGCTTATGATCCTTTATAATAGTACCTGGGATCAGACCTCCCCAATTCTCGTCTGTTTCTATTGCTCTAAAAATATCTAACAAAATTTTAGTTCGGTTAGGCATTATTGGTGATAACAGAACTGCATTTATTCTTAAAGATTCTGCAGCAGTATAAAGGACTTTCCCTGCTTCTAGATTATCTTCATTTACAAATTTCCATGGAGCCTTTTTTTCCATATACTTATTAACATTACTAATAAATTTAATTGTCAATTCAATCGCTTCATTTAATTTCATCTCCATCATCAATTGATTAAAAGATTTTATAAGCGAAGAAGATTCATTTTTTATCTTATTCTCTTCAGCTCCTAGATCGTACGGTTCTGGTATTTGTCCGTTAAAATTTTTTCTTATTAATGTTGTAACTCGACTTAAGAGATTTCCAAAATCATTTGCAAGATCGCTGTTATATCTACTCTTAAATAGTTCAACAGTAAAACTAGCATCTTTTCCAAGAACCATCTCCCTCATTAAATAGTATCTAACTGGATCAACTCCAAAGTCATCAATTAAATTTATTGGGTCTATCACATTACCTAATGATTTACTCATTTTTGAATCTTTCATCAACCACCAGCCATGTGCAAAAATTGTTTTAGGTAATTCAATTCCTACTGACATCAACATAGTTGGCCAGTAAACGGCATGTGTTGTCAAAATATCTTTCCCAATTAAATGATATGAAGCTGGCCACCACTTTTTGAAATGATTTATATTTTCACCATATCCTGGAGAGGAAATATAATTTATGAGTGCATCAAACCAGACGTAGGTCACATATTTATTATCAAAAGGAAGTTCTATACCCCAGTTTAGTCGAGATTTAGGCCTCGATATACATAAATCATTTAATGGTTTTTTAAGAAATCCTAAAATTTCATTTTTTCTATGGATAGGTTGAATAAAGTTTGAATTTTCTTCGATATGCTTTATCAATGATTGTTGATAATTACTCATTCTAAAAAAATAATTCTTTTCTTTTAGTTTTTTAATATCTCTAAAATGACTCATTTCTGCTTCTTTTTCAGTAATAAAGCGTTCTTCTGAAACTGAATATAAACCTTCGTATTCTGCTTCATAAATATCTCCAGAATTAAATACCTTCATAAGAATATCTTGCACAACTTTTTTATGCCTAATATCTGTAGTCCTAATAAAATCGTCATTAGAAATGTGAAGTTTTTTCCATAGCTCAGTAAATCTGGGAACCATGTTCTCACAATGCTTTTCAGGAGATATACCTTTATTTTCTGCTGCTTGTTGAACTTTTTGCCCATGCTCATCAAGTCCTGTTAGAAAAAAGGTAGAATATCCCTTTTTTCTGTAAAATCTTGCAAACACATCTGCTAATATCGTTGTATAAGCATGACCAATATGTGGCTTATCATTTACGTAATATATTGGTGTTGTTATATAAAATGATTTATTCATCTATAATTAAAGCTTTTTTGTACTTTTAATATAAAGTTGGTAATAGATAATGGCATAAAAAGATTTTGACTAACTGATCCTTCGAGATGTTCTATTTCGAGAATAATTTTAGGATAGTCAACGTCTTTATACCTACCTATGAATCGCTCCATACCAACTTTAAGTTCTGTTTCCTGTAGCGGGTGTTTAATATTTTTTGTTAAACGATAAGTACTCTGAAACCAAATTTTTAATATTGTTAAATGTAGAGTGAATATACTTCTATCCTCTTTTGATAATTTAGAATATAGCTGAGTAAAATTTCTCCAAAGTAAAGAGTCCTTACTAATTAAAGTTTTTATAGAATTATTTATTAGGTTGTGTATTTCTTTTTTCCCAAGTAACATTGTTTTTTTTGCTAAATGCATATTCCCATTACTTAAACCTAAAAAAAGAGGGATATCATTCATTAATTCAGTATTTGAAGACAACCATTCTTGAATAAATTCATTATTTAACTTAGGGAAAGTAATGTTTTGACAACGAGATGTTATAGTAGTTAATAAAAGGTTAAAATGATCTGTAACCAGTATAAAAGATGTGTTTTTAGGTGGTTCTTCTAATAATTTTAATAAGGCATTTGCAGCTTCACCTTGCCCAGAGGATAATAGATGAGAATCAAATATCAGTATGATTTTTCTCCCATTATTATTCGATTTTAAATAAATGTTTTTTCTTAAATCTCTTATGGAGTTTATTAATATTCTGTTTGCACTATTAACTTTTATTTTAAAAAATCCATCATTAGCTTTTTTTGAGATTAATTCATTTATAGTTTCGATATTTTTCTTATCAATTGAATTACTTGAATTCTTACTTTTGTTTACTGGTGTCGGTAAGGGGAATATTAATTTTAAGTTTTCATGTTGTAATTTTTTTATTCGTAAACAAGATGGACATTCCTGGCAACTATAGCGAGATGGGTTTTCGCAGTTTAATAATTTTGAAAACTGTATAGCAATATTTTCTTTTCCTGAACCAGCAGGGCCTGAGAAGATATATGCATTTGCTATGTTCATAGTTGAAAATGATTTATACAGACGATCCCAAACTTTATTTTGAAATTTTTTCATTTAAAAAATATTATTTTTTCCTTAACCATTTTTCTGGATCTAATTTTTGACCTTTTCCCCAAATTTCAAAATGCAACTTTGAACCGTTTATTGATCCAGAATCGCCCATATAGGCTATTATCTCTCCATTTTTAACTTCACTGTCTACTGAAGTTTGAATATTTGCAACATGACTATAAACTGTATAAAATCCACCTCCATGATCAATTATAATTGTTGTTCCATAACCTCTTATGTAGGTAATTGTGGTGACGACTCCTCCAAGTATAGTTTTTATTGAAGACCCTGGTTGGCCTTTAATATCTATCCCAGGATTTTCCGTAGTTGTTTTTAATTTTGGGTTCCATTGCCTTCCAAACTTAGCAATTATTCGGCCGTTAGCAGGCCAAGGCAACTGACCTGCGAGTGATTTAAAACTTTTTGTTTTTAAGGCCTCTTGCTGTTGGCGAATTCGCTCTTCTCTTTCAAAACGCGCTTTATCTTCGAGAACTCTTTTTATAATACTTTCTAATTGATTAACACCTGCTTCTTTTTCACTTATATAATTTGATAGGGCTTTTTTATCAGTTCTTATTCGATTTAATTCTTTTTCTCTATTTATCCTCATATTTCGATATGAGCTCATTTCTTTTTCTTTATCCCTCTTTAGTAAAAGGTTGTCTCTCAAAGCTGCTTCTAACTCTAATTTCTGTTTACTTATTTCAATTAGTAACCTTTCAATTTTTTTTGTCATTTTTTTTTCAATATCCGAAATAACTTTCAGGTATTGCGCCCGGTAAATTGCTTGCCTCCAGGTTGTTGATGAGAATACTCTTTCAAGATCAGTGAGTCGTCCTTTTAAATATGAATTAACCACTCTTTCTTTGTATCTCTTCCTAAGAGCATCTAAGCTCTGTTCTTTATTTAGTATCTCATTTCTTAATTGAAAAATCTTTTCTCTTGTTTTCCCTTCTTCAACCTCTAATGACTTTATTAATTTAGATGTAAGAGAAATTTCTTCATCAATTGAAGAAATTCTGTTCGATGCGGTTCTTTCTCTTGATTCAGCAGTTTTTATTTTTGATCGGAGTTGCCTAATCTCAGTTTTCAATGAATTAATTGCATTATTTTGATATCTTAGTTCCTCGTTATAATCACGATCATCAGACTGTGCTAATAGAAGAGACAATAATAATAAAGTGTAAATAGTTTTTACAGATGATTTCATTTGCCAGAAAATACCGTTTTTTGAGGCTCTAGGCAGTAACCTTTTAACTAAAAATAATTAAATTTGCTCAATCCTATAAAGAATAAACTTTGAGAAAGTTAAATGAAGTGATTGCTCTTTCATAAAATATATCCAAAGTTGTTTCTCAAAGTTATTACCACTGTCACCTATGATTTTCTCTTGAGGATCTCCAAGAAGTTCTTGTACCTGTGGGATTGTTTGGCCAACTACTAATTTTTCCATCCTTGCTTTGCTTAAAATCTGTCTAGCACTATCCATTTTTTTATTAATTATTAACCTCGATTTGTAATTGTCAAGCTGTCTTATTTTTTCTTTGAGTTTAATAAGAAGATCTTCGTTCTTATCTCCAATACCACCAGATAAATCTCTTGCAAATTCTAATGAGTAAATTGCTAATTGGATTTCGTCATATTCATCAGCTTCCTTTGCTAATTTTGCCATTTGAATCCCGGCCCTATATTGTAGTGCATTAACCTCAAAAATTAGATCTTTATTTAATCTTAAACCTTCTGCATATTTACTCATAGCCTTTCCAATAAAACCAAATTCTTGATATTTTTTCCCTTCCCCCAGGAATACCCAAGATTTAAACCTTCGAAGTTCCTTTTGACCTTCAATACTAAATTCTGAAACATGCTTTACTAAATTATATGCCTGAATATATTCACCATTTTTTAATTTTTTTTCAGCTTCTATCATCCATAATAGAGCTATTTGAGTGATCCTTTTATTAAGAATTGGTATAATAGATGTGTCATTCTTCACTTTTGAAAGCGCATATTGATACTTATCTAATGCATTTTGTATTTTACCTTTTTTTTCTAGTTGTATTCCTTGTTCTAGAATTTGATAAGGTATTTTATACTCGCAGTCGATAATATATTCCTTTGCTCGATGACGGTTTGAATGAGTGGGATATTCAGACATGAACTGTTTAAATATTTTTAATGCCTCAGTATAGTTTTTTCTGTAATAAAATGTCTTTGCTTTATCACCACTTGTTTTGTTTCCACCATAAAAAGAGGAAAGTGTTAGATAAACACCATAATTAGATAAATCAAATCTTGTAATAGGAGTCTTATCTAGGAGATCATTGATAGTATGTATTTTAGTATAAGAATAACGAAGATCAAGGCCAATTGTAAATCTAATCTGCTTTCCGGGATCTAAAATAAAACGTATACCTGCTGATCCCGCTGATGAAGTTCCTGATCCAGATAAATTATTATCCCACTCCTCTCCATCCATTGTGTAAAAAAGTGCAGAGGAAAGCCCATAAGAATATCTAAAATTTAAATACCACTTATCAAATGGTTGATATTGAAAGTGAGTTGTTGCTAAATACTCAGTTAATTTCGGTGAAAAAAATGCGGTATCTCCCCAACTAGCTTTCGTATTTGACCAATCTGAATGTGGAACTTTTGCTGGAGAAAAAAGAGTGCTGGACCTATATGTCAATCCAGTCATCACATTTAACCAGCTAGTCCCAACTAAGTAATAAGGAATATTTATTAAACCAATATCAATTTCTATAGATGAACCCCAAATATTTTTAGTCTCTTGGCTGATTGATGTAACATCTGATTCATATCTTATTTTACCAGGATCATCTTTAAAGGAGTCTGGATTAAAACTATAAACACTCCCTTTTGATTTACCGGTAGCACCAACTCCATATCTTATTTCGATTGGCGTAAAATTAATAGGCTTTGCAAACTCTCTAGAATAAAACCACTTATTTATCCAATACCCATCTTCATATGGAGAGCTCTTATCAATCTTGAATAAACTAAGAAAATATGTTTTCATATTTACTTTCCCATCATTCTTAGCATTACAAAATGATGAAAATGCAATTAAAATAAAAATTATAATATTTTTTGTAATATTCATCGTGGTCTTAAAATTGTAATATTTCCTTGAATTATACAAGAAGAGACTTAAAAAGCAATTAACTTTAACCACTCTTTTTAAGGAACAATTAAATTGATTCGAACATTATAAATTTATGAAAAAAAAAATATTCCTCATTTTGCTGATCATTGGGTCATTTACCAACACTTTTAGTCAAACTTTTTCAATTGCTCGAATACATTACAGTGGTGGTGGTGATTGGTATAGTGACCCTAGTAGTCTTCCGAATCTCTTAAATTACCTAAAGTTGAACACTCCTATTTCAGCACATCCTAATGAAGTAAAAATAAAACTAACGGATGATAATATTGAAAAATATCCATATCTATACTTAACAGGCCATGGGAATATTAGCTTAAGCGATGAGGAAATAATTTCATTACGTTCTGTTTTAATGAATGGGGCTTTTTTACATGCCGATGATAATTATGGAATGGATAAATCTTTTAGACGGGAGTTAAAAAAAGTTTTTCCAAACAAGGATTTAGTTCCTCTTCCAAAAGATCATTTAATATTTAACTCTTATTATTCATTTGAAAATGGTCTTCCAAAAATTCATGAACATGATAAAAAACCTCCTCAAGCGTTCGCATTATTCGAAGGTGACAGAATTTTATTACTATATACATATGAATCTGACTTAGGCGATGGTTGGGAAGATGAGAGTGTTCATAATGACCCTGAAGATCTTAGGAACGAGGCGCTAAAAATGGGTGTAAATATAATATATTTCTCATTGATGCAGTAGTATGGACATTAAAAGATATTTATATTCTATTCAATCATTATTAATTCATAGAAGAATAGTATTTTACTTCCAATGCTTCATTCTATTTACTTCATTATTCTTTATATCATCTATTTTTATTGAATCAATATTTTATTTACGGGTTAAAATTAAAATTACCCTTGTAATAATATACCTTTTTTGTCTTCTAATATTCATATCAATTTCTTTATTTCAATTTATCGAAGTAAAAAAAAATAGATCAAAAAAATATCAACTTGAAACTATCGCAAAAAATCTTGGAGAATTAAGCTTTAAAAATAATCCTGATACCATAATCAATGCATATCAGTTGGAATCCAACCTGAGGGATAATGAATCTAACGAATTAGCGGTCACCTATGTAAAACAAGTCTTAGAACACATAAATAAAAATGATGTAATTGATAAACTTAAAAAAAAATTTAATCCAATTATAAAAAAGTTCATTTTATCAGTCTGGTTTTTCATTATTATATTTTTTTCATTAAACTATGATAGATCAGCTGATGCTTTTTACCGCTTAAAAAACCCAAAGACTTATTTTGAAGCACCAAGACCTTTTAAATTAATAAGTTCAACAAAAAACATAAACATATTAGGTGGAGAAAGAGTAAAAATTGAGATAAGATCAAGTAAAGTAATATCAGATTCTGTTATATTAATTTTAAAGCCATCGCAAGAATCAACAAAAGGAATAGATTCATTAAATCTTAATTTTATTTCTTCTCCAAATGAAAAAGGTCATTATATTTTTTCACTACCAGAACTATACCAAGATTACACATATCAAGCCCTCATAACCTCTAATAATTTTTGGTCTTCTTGGGATTCGGTGAAATCTATGACTGATACAATATTTGTTACAGATAGACCCTCATTAGAAAAATTCCAGGTTACAATAATTCCACCAAAGTATTCTGGATTGCAAAAAGAAATTCAAGAGGGTAATAATGCTGTAATTCGAGGGCTAAAGGGTTCTAATATTCAACTAGATATAAAAACAAACAAACTACTTAAAAAATCCTATTTATTAGTTAATGAAGAAGAAATTATTTTAAATACCTTTGAAAAGAACGCCTCTGGTTATCATATTATCGAAAACGAAATTGATTTTTCTGTTAACCTTGTCGACGCCAGAGGTCTCACAAATAAAAATCCAATACTTTATAAAATTGAGATAATTCCAGACTTAATGCCTTCCCTACAAGTACTAGAACCATCGATTCCTGAAATTGAACTTGGTGATGAACAAATAATTTATTTCCAGTTAAATATTCAAGATGATTATGGTTTTTCTGAACTTCAAATAGCATATGAAATAATAAAACCTTCTATCTTAGGATTAGATCCATATGTTTCTATGATATCTATTCCAGAATTAAGCAAGGATTCAATTGTGCAGAATATTTCATATTTATGGAATTTAGAAAATTTATTTCTTATGCCAGATGATGAGGTGCATTTTCATATTGAGCTAACCGATAATGATATAGTTTCAGGTCCCAAAAAAACTATTTCTGAAAATTTCGTTGCTAAACTACCATCTTTAAAAAGTCTATATGAAGAAGCTGAAGTAGCAAAAAATGAATTTATTGAAGATATTTCATTAGAAATACAAGAAGTAGAAAAGTTAAAGGAACAATTTGAGCTACTTGAGATGAAAGCGTTAAAAACTGAACAATTAAATTGGGAGGAACAGAAAGCTGTTAAGAACTCAATTGAAAATGCAAAAAAAGAGATTGAAGAACTAGAAAACCTATCAAATGCAATTGAAGAACTCACTAAACAGGCAGAAAAACATAAATTATTTTCTCCAGAATTGTTAGACAAATTTGAAGAATTATCCAATTTATTAAACAATATCATTCCTAAAGATATGTTGCAAAATATGAATGCTCTAGAAGAAGCTTTGAGCAATTTAGATATGGACTCAATAGAAGAGTCTCTCAATGAATTAACAAAAAATATGGATCAAGTTGAAAAAGAACTTGAACGATACCTTGAAATATTTAAACAAATTGAAATGGAACAAAAACTAGATGAACTTAAAAACAGAATGGAAAAACTTACTAACCAACAAAAATTATTAGATAAAGAACTAGTCCAAAGCAACGAAAAAAACAGCAATCATAAAAGGTTAGAAATTCAAGAACAAAATATTTTTGATGAATTTAAAAATATTAAATCTTTGCTTAAAGAAACTGCTGATTTAATAAAACCCTCAAATGAAGAAATATCTCTTGATTTAGAAAATCTTTCTAAGAGTAATCTTACAGAAAATATTAAAAATCTTTTAGGAGAAACAGTAAAGAATATTTCTGAAAAGAACTTCAATGATGCGCAATCCAGTAGCAGTAGTGCAATAGATAATATGGAAAAAATGATTGAAAAGATTAAAGATTCCAAAGATAACTTTCAAAAGCAATCTATCGATGAAATGACTGAAAAATTTCAAAGGATTATACAAAATATTCTTTTATTATCATCCAAAGAAGAAAAATTAAGTAATAGTCTGAATAAAGTGACTAGAAATTCACCTCGTTTAAGAGAATTGGCTGCAAAACAACAAATGCTTCAAGACCAATTAAAATCTATTACAAGTAAAATGATTGAGTTATCTAAAGAAACATTTGCAATAACTCCAGCCGTAGGGAGAGGGATAGGTAAAGCAAGTTCAGGGATGAATTTAGCTAAGGTGAAATTAGCAAATCGAGAAATTAAACAAGCTCAAGAAAATAAAAATATAGCAATGGAAGGTTTAAATGAAATAGCTTTTGAATTACATAACAATATGAAAGAAATGCAAAAATCTGGGTCTGCTAGTGGAATGGAACAATTTATGAAAATGTTACAAGAAATGGCAAGTCAGCAGGAAGGTTTGAATAAACAAGGTGGAAAATTAAGTTTGGGAGCATTAGCAGGAGCAGCAAAAAAACAAATGTTGCAAGAAATGCTATCTGGTCAAAAGAATGTTAAAAAGTCTTTAGATCAATTAATGAAAGAAATGAAAAATTCAGGAGGGAATAAGTCTGGAAACTTAAGTGGGATTGCTAATGAAATTGATAAAGTTATAGAAGATTTGCAGAAAAATAAGTATCAAAAACAAACATACGAAAGGCAACAAAAAATTCTTTCTAGAATGCTAGAAAGTAAAACTTCGATGACTCAACAAGGTGAAAAAGACGAGCGAAAATCATATACTTCAAACCAAGATTTTATTTTATATGGTACTACTACCCTCCCTTTGAATAAAGGTCAAAAAGAGAATAAGACGTTAAGAGCACTCAATAATGCAATAAATGCAGGTTATTCAAAACAACATCAGAGTATGATAAAGTATTATTTTAATGCATTAACTCAGGAAAATGTAGAAAGTGAAGAATAGATTAATCTTATTTTATATTTATTTTTCTACAATCTTAATATGCCAAGTCCAACTCCCATTTAGAGGTACAATTAGAACTGCTAAAACGCTTGAAAAACAAGGTGATATAAACAACGCAATTGCGATATACAAAGGAATACTTGAAAAAAAACCAAACCACTATCAAGCAATAATTAATTTAAAAAACCTGTACAAAAATAATCAATTATATGATCAAGGGATTTTTTTCTTAAAAGATCAAATTCGTAAAGACTCAATGAATATTTCTTACAACTTAGATCTCGTAGAGTTATACTTTTTGAACGAGCAAATGGAAAAATCTAATGAAGCATGGAATTCTGGATTAGAGAGGTATAAAAGAAATAGGTCTTATTATCGGCTTTTGAACAATATTTTTACAAAATATGATTTGAAAAAAAATATAGAGATCTTAGTAAAGAATGGAAAAGAACAGTTTGGGCTTTCTTTTTTAGCCTTTGAATTAGGGGTCTATTATCAGTCAAAAAATGATTATATATTAGCAATGAATGAGTTCACTATAGATCTATTAGACAATAAAAGGAATTATAATAGAATTGGTAAACAAATTCTAATGATGAGTGATGATAAAAGCTCTCATACGATTATTGAAGCTGACTTATTAAAAATTATACATAAAAAGCCTGACCTAATATCGAAAATACTTTGTGATTTTTACTTCAAACTGCAAATGTTTGAGAGTTCGTTTGAGATTAAAAAGACATATACTACCGAAAATATTAAGGAACTAAATAGCTGGATAACATTTGCTTCAAACTTAAACAAAGAAAAACAATTTAATTATGCATCTAAAGCATATAATTATGTTTTAAGAAAAAATATAAATAAGAGTGTAAATGAAACCGCATTACTTGGACTTGCTAAAACATTTGAAAGCCAAATTTTGCGAGAAGTGGATGAATCTTTAATTGAATATTCTCTTAATCATAATGTTTTTTTCAAGGACCCTTTTCAATCAAAGAACTATTTATCCTTAGATAACTTAGCTTCAAGTCTAACACTTTATGACTCATTAATTATCTCTATAGAAAATCAAAACATATTATCAGAGGTCTGCTATAGATTGGGAGAAGTCCAATTTAAAATTTTACATAATTTTGATACTGCACTTTTATATTTTGAAAAAGCTTTAAAAGCCAATCCTAATATATCATTGAAACAAATGGTAATTATTCGAATTGTTGATATATATATTGCAAAGGGAAATCCAGAAAAAGGTAAGGTTTTTCTTTTGATGAATGAAGAAAATTTAACAAGTGATCAAGTTAAAGAAAAAACTATCTTATGTGATATGTTTATCAAAAGTAGTTCTGAAATAATTTTGAATATTGACACACTCATTTCTGAAATTGGCCTTGAAAACTCGTTTTTTAATGATCTTATGGAATTGAAAGTATTTTTGAGCAAGTATGGCTCAGAAGAAGATCAAAATAAAGTGGCATTAAAATATTTTATAAAATCTATATTTTTTGTTAAACAAAAAAAGACAGGAGATGCAATAAATGAATTAGCTTATTTGATTAAAAACTATCCTGAGTCAAAAATAGCTTCATTAGCAATATTACGCTTGAGTCTGCTTTATTATAAAATAGGAGGATATGAAGAATCTCTAAAGTATTCCTCCCTTTTAAAAAACACTGAGTTTGAAGATCAAGGGATTATATTGTCGGGACAAGTCTATCAGTATAACCTAGATAAACCAGATAAAGCTTTTAATAATTACATGAAAATTATCAATAAATTCCCAGAGTCAATATTTTTTGAACCATTAAGATTTCACGTCCGTGAAATGAAGAAATAAAAAAATGCGAAATATTATCCTATTATTAATTACTAGTTTTATTTATTCACAAAAACTAATTATACCAATGGATCAATCTCAAAATAATCATTTAAAAGCGTATGGTGTTGTATATTCAATTTTAAATAAAAGTATAAATGTTGAATGGCTCTTGAATTATAAGGGTGGTTCATTCCTCGTAGATTCTTACCCTTTTATTGAAGCTGAATGTAAAATAAAAGGAGTTTCGTATAGCTATATTAACTCTTCTCAAATTTTAGAAATATACTCGATAATTGATCAAAATAATATGGATATTACATTACTTGAGAAAAAACCTAAAATAGCTATTTATACTCCTCCAAATAAACAACCATGGGATGATGCTGTAACTCTCGCTCTAACATATGCAGAAGTTGAGTATGAAACCCTCTGGGATGAAGAAGTACACCTTGGCAAGCTTGATGAATATGATTGGCTCCATCTTCATCATGAGGATTTTACTGGTCAATATGGAAAATTTTATAGAAGCCACAGAAATTCTCAGTGGTATATAGATCAAAAAAATCAATTTGAAAATTTAGCATCTACGCTAGGGTACCCTAGTGTACATGAACAAAAAAAGGCAATTGCACGAAAGATAAAGAGTTATGTTTCTCAAGGCGGCTTTTTATTTGCAATGTGTTCCGCTACGGATTCTTATGATATCGCGTTATCTATGGGAAAATCAGATGGGGTGCATACTGTTTTTGATGGTACAAAAATTGATCCAAACATCCAAAATAAATTAGATTATTCGGAAACATTTGCTTTTACAGATTTCAAATTGATAACTGACCCAATGATTTATGAATTTTCTGACATTGATTATCCACCAAGCAATAATCCTATTACAAGAGGAGCAAAAGCTGATTATTTTACACTATTTGAATTCTCAGCTAAATTCGATCCTGTTCCAACAATGTTAACTCAAAATCATGTTTCTATAATAAGAGGTTTTATGGGCCAGACAACTGGATTTGATAAAGAAAAAATTAAAAGTCATATTGTTATTATGGGGGATGATCCTTCTTCAAATCAAGTAAAATATTTACATGGGAATTTTGGTAATGGAACTTTTACATACTACGGAGGTCATGATCCTGAAGACTACCAACACTTTGTTGGTGATCCAACAACTGATTTATCCCTTCACAGAAACTCTCCCGGATATAGAATAATATTAAATAATATATTATTTCCTGCGGCTAGAAAAAAAGAACGAAAAACTTGAAATGTACTCAATCAAACTAAAAAATTATTGGCTCAACAAACTGTGTAAATAATCCTTCATTAAATCTTTGAGATAGTGCTTTATTAAAAGGTATTTTAAAAATTGACTTTTATTTTATTTTTTTGATTTTCCCAAATTTTTTCCATTTCCTCTAACGAAGTCTCCTCTATTTTTTCACCTCTACTCTTTAATACTCTTTCAATTCCTTTAAATCGATTTTCAAATTTCTTATTTGCTTGTCTTAACATGTCTTCAGCTGGGAAATTAAGCTTGCGTGAAATATTAACAATTGAGAATAATACATCTCCTATTTCTTCTTGCATATTTTCAATATCTTGTTCCTTAATAGCACATTTAAGTTCCTCGATTTCTTCATCCATTTTATCCCAAGCATCATCTATTTTGCTCCAATCAAAACCTGTATAGGAGGCTTTTTCTTGTAATCGTTGTGCTCTTATCAACGCAGGTAAAGATGATGGAACTCCATCTAATCTAGATTTTCTTTTTTTTTCTTCATGCTTTATTTCTTCCCAATTTCGTTTAGCACTAATTCCATTATTTGCCTTATCATTAGAAAAAACATGAGGGTGCCTCCTTATTAATTTTTTATTTAATCCATTTATCGAGTCAGAAATATTAAATTTATTATCTTCCTCTGCAATTTGATTTTGGAGGACTACATGGAGTAAAACATCTCCTAATTCTTCTTTTAAATTTTCCCAATTTTTAGTATCAATACTTTCTATTACTTCATATGCTTCCTCTATAAAATATGGTAATAAGGTTTCATGAGTCTGTTTTTTATCCCATGGACAACCATCTGGGCCTCTTAATTTCTCAACAATTTGTAATAATCTTAAAAAGTTTTTTAATGCTTCTTTTTTGTCCATTTATTCCTCAAAAATTTTATGAAAGTCAAAGGTGCTTAAATATTTGTTTTCTAGAGCTGTCATTCTACTTTTATTTATTATGGTATCATCGTCAAAGCCTAATAAATGAAGACATCCATGAATGATTAATCTTGAAACTTCTTTTGTGAATGGTTCTTTGTAAATTTTAGAGTTTTCTTCTGCTCGAGGTAAACTTATATATAGCTCTCCTTCAACTTTTGGAAGATTATAATCATTGAGGCGAAAAGCTATTACATCTGTTAATTGATTTTTATTGAAGAATTCATTTTTTAATTCTGAGAGTAAATGATCTTTACCAAAAATTATTGAAATATCACACTCTAATATTTTTTTTTCTTTGAGTGTTTTTATTATTATGCTTTTTACATATTTTTTTTTGGGAGACTTTAGTGATGGGTCACAATCAACTGAAATACGTAACATTAAATCTTACTTTTTGGCTCATCTGGATATTCAACTCTTATGTGATAAATACCCCTTAGAACTGGTAACAGACCAGTAGTTCCATCAACCGTGCCTTTAATTTTATTTAATTCACTTAAAGTTAAAGGACATTCATCTAATTGACCATCTTCAATCCTCTGATTGATAATTTTATTTATCATTGTTTCAATTTTGAAAATATCTGGATTTTTTATAGATCTTACTGCTGCTTCAATGGCCTCACAAATCATTAAAATTCCGGTTTCTTTTGTATTTGGTTTTGGACCTGGATACCTAAAAGAAGATTCTTCAACATGACCACCATTTTCTTCCGCGTCTTTTAAAGCCATTCTATAAAAATATTCAACACGTGTTGTTCCATGGTGCATAGGAATAAAATCTGAGACAATTTTTGGTAAACCATATTGATTTGCAAGCTTAAGTCCTGAGTTTACATGAGCTCTAATTATCTTCGCGCTCATCGTATTAGTAATCTTATCGTGTTTATTATCACCACTAAATTGATTTTCAATAAAGTATTGTGACTTATCCATTTTACCTATGTCATGATAATAAGCACCCACTCTACAAAGCAATGAATGTGCGCCAATAGAATTGGCGCATGCTTCTGCTAAATTTCCTACTACAATACTATGATTAAATGTTCCGTTAGTTTCTCGCTGTGCTCTTTTTAATAATGGGTGATCATAATCAAGTAATTCAATTAACGTGAGATTAGTTGTTACTTCAAATAGTAATTCAAAAATACCTATTAATCCATATGTTAAAATTGGAGCAAGAATACTATTTATAGTTAAAAATTGTACATCTCTTAATATTATTTCCCATGAATTCCCCTTAAAAAGACCAAGGCCACCAATTACAAAAATACTTGCAGCAATTAAAGCAAACATCGTTGTGAATAATTGGCTTCGTTTCCTAAGGTCTCTAATATTATATACTGCTATAGTTGCAGTGAAAAGTGAGACAATAACTAAATCAATATTTTGACCCACCATTAAACCAATCATAATCGCAAGTGACGTTGTTGCCATAAATCCAATTCTAGAGTCAAATAAAATTGTAAGTGACATAGCTCCTACCGTAACAGGAATTAAAAATTCTGACCATCCTAATTGTATCACTACAATATTAGCTAATACAATCTGTAGTAAAAAGATTACTGAAATCAATAAAACCATTTTCCAGTCATGGAAAATTGAAACTCGATAAACAACTAAAAATGCAAAAAATAAAGAAATAATTACAGAGAGAAGAATTAATCTTCCCAAAAAACTACCAAATAATCTATAAAAGCCAGATCGTTCCTGTTGAATAGACACAGCATAGGATAGTGAATTTAGTTTAGATAAAACCTCTTCCGTAATACGCATGTTTGCATCTACTATTAATTCATTTTCAAGAACAACCCCATGACTTCGAGGTACCTTAGAGATACTTTCTTTTTGTCTTTTTTCTGTAATATCTAAATCATATAATAGGTTTGGTTTCATAAACTCTACAATAATATCATAACCTAACTCTCTAAAAATATCGTCTTCTTTAGTACTTTTTAATAATTCTTTTTTTGCTTTAATCCATGCCGCCTCTAAATCGTTAAAATCGTCTGGCGAAGCTAGATCTGGTAATTCCCCTTGATTAATTGTTACCTCTGAACTATAAATCTCTCCAGTTTTTATATCATATATGCCTTCAGACCAACGATTTCGACATATTTTTAATACTAATTCTTTATCTTTTTTAATACTTCCAATGCTCTTCTCATTCTCATCTAGTTCTACATATTTATTCCAACCTTTTTTACCTAAAACAAAAGGATAAGTACGTTTAAAATTTGAATTTAGAATAGAATAATTTGTACTATCTGTTAAAAACTCTGATTTTGCTTTTTCATATTGCTTGTGATATCTTCTTTCATAAACTAATCTTATTGATTCTTCTAACCTCATCCTTGTAGATCTTAATTTTTCTATAATTGCAAAAAAATCCTCAATAGCAAGGATTTGATTATCTACTCTTTTAATATTTCTATTAAACACAAAAGGTATAGATTTTTTCTTTTCTTCTAGATCTAGTTCTAATTTTTCTTCTGATTTTAAAATTGGATATGTAAATGGAGCAATAATTGGACTCCTTGTAACATCATTTATTTGATAAGCATACTTTAAGGTTTTCCCTTGAGGAAATAGGAATGCAATAATAATAATTAATAGAAAAATGATACTATATTGAATCCAATATTTATCTAACAAAAGATAATTATTTATAATCTGTTTAAACTTTTTAAAGAACATTATTTTAAAAAGCCTCCTTGATTATTTCCCTGGATATGATCAATCTTTGTATTTCACTTGTACCTTCACCGATCTCGAGTATTTTTGCATCTCTAAAGTACCTTTCCACATCATAATCTTTCACATAACCATAACCACCATGTATTTGAATTGCGTCCGTGGCTACTTCCATTGCTGTTTCACTTGCAAATAACTTAGCCATCGCTGCTTCTTTTGTAATATCTAATTTATTATCCTTCATCCAAGCAGCATTATATACCAATAATTTTGCAGCCTCGATTTTCGTTGCCATGTCAGCTAACATAAACCCAATAGATTGGAACTTACTAATTTGCTTTCCAAATGCCTCTCTCTCTAAAGAATATGTTGCTGCTTTTTCATATGCACCTAATGCAGTTCCAACTGATAATGCTCCAATTGAGACTCTGCCTGATGTTAATGTTTTCATAAAAGTTTTAAATCCATCCGATGGAGAACCAAGCATTGAATTTTTAGGTATGACCATATCTTTGAAAAAAAGCTGCCTTGTATCACTGGCTCTCCAGCCCATTTTTTTTTCTTTTTCACCAATCTCTAATCCTGGAGTATCAGTTGGTATAATAAAGGCTGCGATACCTTTATTTTCGCCATCTATTATTACTTGAGAAGTGAATGAAAGAACTTTTGCTTCTCCAGCATTTGTAATGAATATTTTCCCTCCATTTACAATATATTCATCACTTTTTAATACTGCTTTTGTTTTTGTGGCAACCGCATCACTACCAGCCTGAGGCTCTGTTAAACCAAAAGCACCTAGCGTTTCACCTGATGCTAACCCTGGTAAATATTGCTCTTTTTGTTTCTCATCACCAAATAATAACACAGGCAGAGTTCCTAATGATGCATGAGCAGCCATTGTTATCGCTACGGATGCATCTGCACGAGCAAGCTCAATTATTGCCGTTGCAAATGAAACCATGTCTAGGCCTGTACCACCATATTTTTCAGGAACATTAATACCCATGATGCCCAACTCACCCATTTGTTTAACTAACTCTTTTGGGAAGGCTTCTGTCTCATCGAGCTTTTTTGCAACTGGAGTAATTTCATTCTGTGCAAAATCTCTACACATATCTCGAATCATATAGTGATCTTTACTAAAAAATAATTTATTCATAGGCTATCTTAATATTTATGATTCATTCTAATTATATAATTTAAATTTACATTAAAGTGTTAATTATTGGACAATCTAATTGCCTGAGCGTTGAATTGAATTGTTTTTTGTCCTTTCCATAGATTGAATTCTGGATAACCAGCAATATCTACTAATTCTCCTAAAATTAAAGTTTTATATTCATTAGATTTCCCAAATAATACAACATCCATAGTTTTATTATTCTTTTTAACCTTAAAACGTAATATTGACCCTCTACCAATTACTATTGGATTACCTATAATATTTAATTTTTCTAATGAAAATCTTGGTCTTGGATTAGAGGGACCAAAGGGAGATAAACAATCTATACTTTTAATGAATTGGTAATTTATTTCATCTAATTGTAATTTTCCATCTAAAACTAAATCTTCTTTTAATATTATTAAGTTTTTTTTAGATAGATATTCAATGATAGAATCTTTAAATACTCTATACTTTTCTTTTTTTAATGTAAAACCTGCAGCAAAAGAATGACCTCCAAAAGTTTCAAAATATTTTTTAAATTGAGATAATAGGTTATAAATATTTACACCATTAATACTTCTAGCAGAACCATTCCCGTTACCATCATCATCAAAAGTAATGATGATTGAAGGCTTGTTAAATTTATTTTTTATGTTTGAGGCTATGATTCCAATAATACCAGGGTGCCAACTGTCTTTTTCTAATATAATCAATTTTTTATTTATATCATCAGACGAAACCATCTCAATAGCCTCTTGAATAGAGTTACTTTGAATTGACTGTCTTTTTTTATTTATTTGAATTAATCTTTTAGTAATAGTTTCTAACTGAGAGAAATTTTCTAAAGTTAAAAAATCAACTACAATATTCGCATCTTCAATTCTACCAGCGGCATTCAAAAATGGAGCAATTTTATAATTAAAATTTGATAGGATAATTTTATCTAAGTTGTCATATTTTATTTTTTTTGACAAAAATTTTAAACCTAATTGACTTTTTGTCCTTATTTTTTCAAAACCATGTTTTACTAATAATCGGTTCTCTCCAATAAGAGGGACTTGATCAGCCCCTGTTCCAATTGCAGCAATATCTATTATTTTTTCTATCATCTTATGAGAATTATTTAGTTTTTTATCAATTCCAGTAACCAGCTTGAATGCTACCCCACTACCGCTTAAGTCTTTAAAAGGATAATTACACCCTTTTTGATTTGGATTTAAAATTGAATATGCCGGTGGTAATGTTTCCCCGGGGATATGATGGTCTGTTACAATACAATCTAAACCGTAGCTATTAGTTTTTTTGATACTACTTAATTCGCTAATACCAAAGTCACATGTAATATAAAGGTTAACACCTTTATTTATAGATTTAATTAAAAACTCTTTTGGTATACCATGACCTTCAATTTTCCTATTAGGAATGTATGAAATAACTTTCCCGCCTAATTTTTCTATTCCTATCTTCAGCAAAGATACTGCCGAAATCCCATCCAAATCATAGTCTCCTACTATAACTATTGGTTTATGAGATTTAATATTCTTTATTATTCTATTAACCGCAATATCCATTCCTTTCATTAGAAATGGATCATGAAGCATTGATAAATTGTCTGATAAAAAAAATTTTATCTGTTGAGCATTTTTTATATCTCTATTAAATAATACATTGACAATATGAGTTGGCAGGTTCAGCTCATTTTGAATTTTCTTAACTTCCTGAGAATCTTTTGGTTTAAAAATCCAATTCATAATTTTTATAAATGAGCCGGTCTATAAGCCGAGTTCTGTCCCTAAAATAAATTTTAGGGGATGGTCATTCATCTAATTTTTGTGTTACCACAATAATTTAGCAATCTACCCGCTCTTCAATCGATGCGAACTACATCTTAGAGCCTATTCGATCTTGCACCAGATGGGGTTTACAAGTTATTTAAATTACTTTAATAACTAATGGTCTCTTACACCACTATTTCACCCTTACCCGAAGGCGGTATATTTTCTGTTGCACTTTCCATGAAAGACATAAGTCTTCCTCTCCTAATTATGGAGCATCCTGTTCTACGGTGCCCGGACTTTCCTCTCTAAAGTTGAATCAACAAGTTTAGAGTAACCATCCGACCGACTCAAATTTTGTATTAATTTTCAATTTGGCTAGTATTATTATAAAGAAAACGACCACAAACATCACATCTGTGAATTCCTTTTTTTGCTTTTATCTCAGCAATCTTCTGAGGCGGGATATGAGCACCACAACCTCCACATCCTCCTCCAGAAATTTCAACTACTGCAAGGCCTTCTCGATGTAGTTGAACCTTATCGTAAATCGAAATAATATCTTCTGCAATCCCAGATAACTTTTCGTTTTTCAAATTATCTAAAGAATTTTTTTCATCTGCCGAATCAGATATAGAAGATTCTAATTTTAGCCTTCTTTCAGATAAATCATTAGTTAAAGAATCTAATTCTGATTCCATTTTTGAAACAGATCCGGTAAGAGACTCTTTTTCCTCAAGAAAATCAATTGATTCTGATTCAAATGAATCTCTTTTCCCCTTTTCATGATCTATTTCTACCATCAATGCATCATATTGTTTATTATTTGTCACTAGAAAAAGTTGATCTTTTAATTTTACAATCTTTTCATTTATTTGTATCACATCAACTTCTCTTTTGTGAAGTTCAACCTCTAGGTCTTTTAATCTATCTTTATTAGTTTTAAGTGATTCCTTAATAGACTTTTCCTGAAGGTTAAGTTCTTCAACTCTTGTAGGTAAGTCTCCTAATAAATCGCTCAAATCTTTTAATTTAGTATCGATTTCTTGCAATTCAACTAATTTGTCTATAGACATCTATTATCCCCAAAAAAAAAGCACCATTTTGGTGCCTTTTAAAATTATAAACTTAGCTATCAGCGTAGCGCTTTATGTTATCCTTGAAAACAAGGTTTTGTAATTCAATTAAATATAAGTGATTCATTATTATAGTTATAATTTATTAAAAAAATTAATAATTAAGAAAATATAAATCGTATAAATAAACAGTTTATTTGATCTCTTAAATTTAATGATTAAATATAAATTGGTTTTAGAATTAACAAATAAATTTATTTAAACTTTATTATCATTAATCACATAATTTTAACAAGTTAATACATGCCTTTTCCTTTTTCAGACAGACATATTGGTCCCAGATCATCAGAAATTAAAGAAATGTTATCCAATTTAGAGTATCCGGATCTTGAAACTTTCTGCAATGCTGTAGTTCCAGAAAATATTCAATCACATAATACTAATAAAATAATTGAGGAGAAGAGTGAGCCTGAAATTATTATTAGACTGAAAGAGTTAGCAAATAAAAATGAAGTTTTTAAATCCTGGATTGGAATGGGATACCATGGAACAAATACACCGACAGTAGTTCTTAGAAATATATTAGAAAACCCAGGTTGGTATACCCAATACACGCCATACCAAGCTGAGATAAGTCAAGGTCGATTAGAAGCATTGCTTAACTATCAAACTATGGTGTCGGACTTAACTGGGTTACCGCTTGCGAATGCGTCACTTTTAGATGAAGGTACTGCTGCTGCTGAAGCCATGGTTATGTTTTTTAATAATACAAAAAATTCAAAAAATAACACCTATCTTGTATCTGACAGGTGTCATCCTCAGACAATTGATGTTATAAAAACAAGGGCGGAGCCAATAGGTATTAATGTAGTCATTGACTCGATTAGTAAAGACAAATTAACTGAAAATATTTTTGGTACATTAATACAATATCCAGATACAGAGGGGAAAATAGAAGATTACTCTAGTTATTGTCAGTTAGCAAAAACAAATGGTTCTTATGTCTGTATGGCTACAGATTTATTAGCTCTATCTATTTTAAAAACACCAGGTGAAATGGGTGCAGATGCCGCAATAGGAAATTCACAACGTTTTGGAGTTCCAATGGGTTTTGGAGGCCCCCATGCTGCTTTTTTTGCAACTACTGATAATTTTAAAAGAAAAATACCAGGTAGGATTATTGGTGTTTCACAAGACCACACTGGTAATAGAGCGCTTCGAATGGCATTGCAAACCAGAGAACAGCATATACGAAGAGAAAAAGCAACATCAAATATTTGCACGGCTCAAGTTTTACTAGCCATTATTTCTGGGATGTACGCAGTCTACCATGGGGAAAAAGGCATATTAAAAATAGGGTCTGAAGTAAATAAAAAAACCCGTATTTTAGCAAAATCATTTTTAGATGCTGGATTTGAAATTGAAAATTTGTTTTTCTTTGATACAATCAAAGTAAAAGCAAAAGCAAAAGATTGGAAAAAAAAATCCATCTTAAAAGGTATTAATCTTCGTGATTATAAAGATGGTTCTATCGGAATCTCATTAGATGAAACTACTACAAGTGAAGATATTGAAAACATTCTTTCAATTTTTAATGTTAAGTCCTCATCTCCTCTTGATAATTCGATTCCTAAAAAACTCAAACGTAAATCAACATATTTAAAACATCCAGTTTTTAATAATCATCGATCTGAAACTCAATTATTACGTTATATGCACATGTTAGAATTAAAAGATTTGTCGCTCAATACTAGTATGATACCTCTTGGCTCTTGTACAATGAAACTTAATAGTACTACTGAAATGATCGCTGTGACTTGGCCTGAGTTTGGTAACGTTCATCCATTTGCTCCAGATGAACAAGCTCAAGGTTACTTTGAATTAATCAAGGAATTAAACAAGTCTCTAATCGCAATCACTGGATTTGATTCCATATCAATGCAACCAAATTCAGGAGCGCAAGGCGAATACACTGGCTTAATGGTAATCAGGGCATATCATAAATCTAAAGGTGATGATCACCGAAATATATGCTTAATTCCTGCTTCAGCTCATGGCACTAATCCTGCTTCAGCAGTAATGGCCGGGATGAAAGTAGTTGTTATAAAATGTGATAATGATGGTAATATTGATGAAACTGACTTTCGTAAAAAGTTAGAAATATATTGTGATACTCTTTCTTCAGTTATGATAACTTATCCTTCCACACATGGTGTTTTTGAAGAAAACATACAAGAATTATGTCAAGCTGTTCATGATAATGGTGGTCAAGTATATATGGATGGTGCAAACTTAAATGCTTTAGTCGGCTTGTGTAAACCCGGTGATTTTGGTGCGGATGTAATGCATATAAACCTACATAAAACATTCTGTATCCCTCATGGGGGAGGAGGTCCAGGGATGGGACCTATTGTTTGCAAAAATCATCTATCTCCTTTTCTTCCAGGTCATTCGCACTCTTCAAGAAATATTGATACATCAATATCATCTGTTTCAGCTGCTCCTTTTGGCAGTAGTAGTATTTTACCAATATCTTGGGCTTACATAATGATGATGGGAAGCACTGGACTAAAAAAAGCAACCCAAATTGCAATTTTAAATGCAAACTATATGGCAAAGAGATTAGAAAAGCATTATCCAATCTTATATCGTGGAACTAACGGACTCTCTGCTCATGAGTTCATTATTGATATTCGGACAATAAAAGAAAGATCAGGAATTAGTGAAGAAGATATTGCAAAAAGGTTAATGGATTATGGATATCACGCTCCAACAATGTCATGGCCAGTTCCAGGAACAATGATGATAGAGCCTACTGAAAGTGAATCTAAAATAGAACTAGACAGATTTTGCGATGCGATGATTTCAATTAAAAAAGAAATAGAGAAAGTTACTTCTGGAGATTTTGATAAAGAAGATAACCCGTTAAAAAATGCTCCTCATACTGCACAAAATAGTTTATCAAATGATTGGAATCATAAATATTCAAGATATGAAGCTTGTTTCCCAGCTGAATGGCAAAAAGAACATAAATATTGGCCTTCTATTGGTAGAATAGATAATGCTTTTGGAGATAGAAACTTAGTGTGTACTTGTCCCCCATTAGAGGAGTACCAATCCTAATTTTTCCAAGCATACTTTCTCACATAAATTTTATGTAATTTGTATTTAATGAAAATACAAATATTTATATTCTCAATAATCTGTATCAGCTTATTCTCGTGTAGAGACGATACAGAAAACAATAATAATCAAAGTAAAATTTCATCAAGTGTATTTATAACATACCCGAACAATAACTCATCTATAATGGATACAATTCTTGTTCGGTGTGATTCTATTAAAGATTTAGAAATAAATAGATTAGATCTTTATGTTGATGGAGATTCTATTTCAAGTGCTACCATTTTCCCGTTTATTTTTCCTCTAGTTACAAATAATTTTAGTAACGGATTACATTCTATCTACGTCAAAGCAAATTATAATTTTGAGAATGAATACCAAAGTAGCCCTATAATAGTTAATATAAATAATTTTTTAGTTTTTTCTAATGCTTTTGGACACGAAAACATACATGAAGAAGGCCTGTCTATTATCCAAGAAAATGATAGTAGTTTTATTATTTTAGGAAATACAGCCGAAGACCTGCTCCTATTGAAAACAGATCGGCATGGCAATGAGATCTGGACTCAATATTTTGGAGGTAGCAAAATCGATGTCATGAAACATTTGATTAAATCTTCCGATGGTGGCTATTTTATTTCAGGTAGCTCTGAGTCGTATGGCCTAGGAGGGAGTGATATTTGGGTCATAAAAGCATCTTCATCTGGATTAATTGAATGGAATAAAAACTTCGGAACTTCCAGTAATGAGTATGGTGGTAGCCTATTAGAGACTAATGATGGTAGCCTACTTTTAATCGGCAATGGTGATTTAAATAATTCAGGTGATCAAGATATTTGGTTAATAAAAACAAATTCACAAGGTGATTCATTATGGTCAAAAAATTATGGTGGGAGTGGAGACGAAACCAGTAATGATATAATATCAGTCGGAGATAGTAGCTATATAATATTAGGAAGCACGTCTTCCTTTGGGAATGGTGGTTCAGATATTTTTATCATAAAAATAGATGAAAACGGCAATGAAGAATGGAACCTAAATTATGGTGGAACAAGTGACGAGTTTGGTCGATCCATAATACATACATCTGATGATGGATTCGTAATCCTCTCCTCTATTGAATCTTATGGTATAGGGAATAATGCAGTTAACATAACCAGGATAAATTCATCTGGCGAAATTATTTGGAATAAAACATTTGGTGGTGGTGATGGTATTCAAGGAAGTAATGCACTCCAAAATACAATGGATGATAATTTTATTTTGACATACAACACTTATAACCATATTAAAGATGGTTATGATACTTGGTTAGTAAAAATTAATGATAGTGGTTTTATTGAATGGGGTAGAAAATTTAGTAATGACGGTGGAGACTTAGGGTTTTCGTGCCTACAAACTTTAGATGGTGGTTATGTAGTGACAGGATCTACTTTTAACTTAGGATATGGAAATAAAGATTTTGGAGATTTATGGCTATTAAAAACTGATGAAAAAGGAATCATTGCACTTCCACAAAACTAAACTCTATTTCAATAATAACATTTTCTTTGTTTTAATAAATGAACTTGTGGTCATTCTTGCAAAGTAAACTCCGGTAGAAACTTCATTGCCCAATTGGTCTAATCCATCCCAAAAAATTGAGTGTGAACCATAATTCTGCTCTTCATTAACAAGAATTTTTACTTGTTGACCTAGTACATTATAAATTGAAATCTGAACTTTTGACCTTTTTGGTAATTCATAGTCCAAATTAGTTATTGGATTAAATGGATTTGGATAATTTTGACTTAAGAAATATTCATCTGGAATATTATTTAAAATTTCTTCACTTGTTGTGATTACATAATTTTTATCACCAGAAACAATTTTATAATCAAACAATAAATCAGAATTATTTTCTACCGAACTTACAGTATTTAAAATATCATAATTAATAGATTTATTCTGTATATCAACTAAAGAAAAATAAAGCCCTTCAGGTAATAATGAATTTTTTGAAGCTGAAATAGTTATATTTTTTTGATCCGCTTCTGCACTCAATCTTAAATCCCAAACTCCATTAAAGTCTTCTGTCGATCTAAAATCACTAGTATACTGGTATAAGTTTTTACTATCTATACTCGATACGATACTGAGCCTATTTTCTAAAAATTTCGGACTTGGGATATCGTAGGTATCTGTCGAGTTATTTGCAAATTCTTTTCTGCCAATTACAGTCATATAATTAAAGTAAGACTCACTTTCTAATTTTATGTTTAATGCCCATTCTTGTGATGAAACTACTCTTGATCTAGATTGATTCCCATCCTCAAATGGAGTTAGTAATATGGACGAGTTAATCGAAGAAAAAACAGCATACCCATTCCAAGGCTCTAATATATTTTGAGCGGTACTCCAACCATCCTTATTTCCGCTACCAAACGTAATTAAATCTCCAACTGTGCTATCTTTTTCAAAACTCACAGGGAAAGAAAAAGGGCTCCCAATAATATTCCAGCCTTGATTAAGATTCATTACATAATTTTCTAGAGGTATAGAAGTACTTGTATCCTCATCAAAAATGACAGGATCCTTATAATTATGTTTAAACCAATATCCCATACCTAAATCAATAGATTTAGGAATTATATATTCTTTTGATGTAGGATCATATTTATAAAACACATGACCTTCAGATAAATTTGATTCTGCTAAACTTAAATCACTTGGAATCCCCGGCCACGAAATAAGTCGCCATCTACCACTTTGGATACCAGATGGGTAATAACTATATTTATCAGACATTGTCATTTCGTTGTTACTAAAATTAATTGATCCTGTTTTGAATCCACT
>MDTB01127842.1_pt1 | contig 31924 bp, 31 predicted proteins | sample 811161 | NCBI WGS metagenome assembly MDTB01 (sample SAMN05326650, study PRJNA326480) | marine metagenome | isolation source: seawater | place: Mediterranean Sea | collected 2009 | reverse complement strand
CTTACTTATATCAATTCGATAATACACAAGAATTTTTTTTAGATTATTTGGGTGAATATAAAAAAATAATGAAAAAATTACCAACTGCAAGAAACTATAACCATCTATCAATAAAATATCGTTTGAAGATATTGGACGGTTTTTAAAAAATAAATTTAGATTTTTTATAATTAGACGAATATAAAATAATTTATTGATAAATCTCTTTTTATAATCTGGAAGAGAAATTTCTTTATTATTTAATTCTTTAATATTATTACTTGGCGTTATATAAATAATTGAATACTTAATTTTCTTCGCCAATTCGTTAAGCGATGGTGTAAAAGAATGTTCATGTCCAGAATAATTTTTTAAATTTGGAAAAATGCAAAAAAAATTATTCATCTATATGTTTTAATTATGAATTTATAAGGCTTTATTTTTTTCAAACCAATCTATAACTGATTTTATGCCATCTTCGATATTTGTTAAGTTTGCAGTATATTCAGGATAAATTGAAAGAAGCTTATCAATTTCTAACTTCTTAGATTTTGCTCCAACATATTTCGAGACATCGTAAATTATTTTATTTTCATCAAAATCCACCAAACTTGATATAATACTTGCGAATTCTCTAATTGTTTTGTCATACCCCGCACCAATATTAACAATATCGTTGTTCACATGCATTGATAAGTGAAATAATGCACTTATAAAATCTTTTGTATGAACAATTTCTCTTCTTTGTTCGCCATCTCCCCACAGGATAACTTCTTCTTCATACAACTTACCTCTAATGATCTTCCTTACCAAATCGAATATAAAATGCATTTGCCTACCATCCGTGTGATATCCTGGCCCGTATAATGTCGATGGCACTGTACATAAATATTTCAATCCATATTGTTGATTTATTGCCTTTGCTCCCTGTAGTAGCATTCTTTTTGTCATCGCATAGGTATATAAACTTTCAATTGGTTGTCCCATCATATAATTATCCTCAAGAAGTCGATAATCTGGGGAGTAAGAACAGCTAGTTCCCATAAATATTAGTTTTGCCTGAGGCTGGTCTTCCTGCCACCAATTTAAGGCATTGGTATTAATTTTTTGGTTTATTAACCATTGCTCTCCAGGGTGTCTTAGGCAAAAATCACCTGCTTGAGTCCAAGCGGCAAGATGAAAGATCAAATCGTATTTATCCTTAGAAAATTTTTTTAATGCATTCGAATTGGTTAAATCACATTCTTTTCTGGTTGGAAACGTTACTTTATAATTTTTAAGTTTTAGAAATTTAATTAGAGATGTTCCTAAAAATCCATGACCACCTGTAACAAAGATTTTATTCATGCTGATATTTTTGGATTAATTGGAAAATAAAATTCTGCCCCTTTTTTTATAAGATCAGTATTATTTTTAAGTATTTCCTTTTTAAAATTCCACGCCAAAACATAATAAACATCTGCGATCAACGTTTCTTTAGTTTCCATTTCTATTGGGATATGCATGCCAGGAGAGAATAACCCCTTTCTAAGTTCATTTTTTTCTAAAAGACAGTCAATATAGTTCGTTCCAATACCAAAGTAATTTAATAGAGTATTTCCCTTAACTGGTGCACCCATGCCATAAATTTTCTTTCCCAATTTCATGTTATTTTCTAAGAAATCAAGATTATCTGATTTCATTTTCTTAATCTGATCAAAAAAATTTTTGTAAGTATTAATTTCATTACATTTGGAATATTCCTCTTCAATGAATAACCTCTGTAATCGTTTCGACTGCTTTCTATTTCCTTTATGACAAACGTGGCCTATCATTTGACCTCCATGAATTGGTGCAAGATAAGAATCAAACATTTCAAGATCGTACTGATCTAATAAGGAAGATATCGTCTTTAAGGTATAGTAAAGAAGATGTTCATGATAGATTTGGTCGAAAGCATTATTTTCTATAATACTCTTCATGTATAAAAATTGAACAACAAATATACCATCTTTATCTAAGCCTTGCTTTATAGCCTCAGTTACGGAATGTAATTCTTCTAAATGAAAAAAAACACCTGCTGCATTTATTACGTCAAATTTTCTACCTATATCATTCATGGTTGACAAATTAAAAAACTTATTCAAAGTTTTTATACCCTTTTGATTGGCCATCTCTGATATTTTTTTTGATGACTCAACTCCAAGAACGTCCCAGCCTAAATCAATAAAATGTTGTAATTGAGTTCCGTCATTAGATCCTATATCCAAAATACTATTAGTTTTCTTATTATCAAACCTTTCGTTAATACTTTTTGCAACATCTTGAAAATGATTAGAAAGTGACTTGGTAATCCCTGATAAATACGTATGGTCTCCAAACATAATCTCTTTTTTAACAGTAAAATCTAATTGAGATGTAGAGCATGTATTGCAAAATAATACTTTTAAAGGATAGAATGGCTCTTTGCCTATTTCATCTTTTGTTAAAAAATCGTTGCACCAGGGTTGTTTTCCTAGATCAATAACAGGCTCTAGATCAGTTGATGAACAAACCCTGCAAGTGTTTATTTGAGACATTTAGTGGAAAATACTCTCATTTAAGAAAAATACTACAAAAGTCTTATATTATTCCTATTAAATCTCAATATAACCATGCCTTGTTACATTTCAGGGAAAAAATACATATAATTGAAAAAAACTTAGAATTAAACGTTGGAATGAATAGAGTTTCTAATCATCTTGTAACCTTTGATTAGTTCTTTTATTCCCCTATCAAGATCCCATTCAGTCCTAAATCCTGTTTCTGCCAACCTTTGGTTTGAAACTATATAATCTCGTTTGTCAGGATCTTCTCCAATAGGAGCTTCCAGGAATACAAAATTCGGTAAGTGCTTTTTTATTTGATTTGCAAGTTCAATCTTTGACAAATTTGCATCATCTAGACCTACATTATATGCTTTGCCTTTCATATTTTCAAAATTATCTATCGCATACAAAAATATATTAGCAACATCCTGAATATGAATATAATTTCTTTTAAAGTGTCCTTCAAAAATTACTAATGTCCTATCATTTATTGCTCTATAAACAAAGTCATTAACTAACAAGTCTAGTCTCATCCTACTAGACATTCCGAAAACAGTAGCTAATCTAAAAGTTGCACTATTTCTTCTTTCTAAAACCATTTTTTCAGCTTTTACTTTTGTAACACCATAAAGTGAAATTGGATTTAAAGGGCTATCTTCATCACAAAATTTATCTTTCTCTCCAACTCCATACCCAGAATTAGAAACTGGCATTAAAATGATTTGATCATCGGTTGCAATTTCAATAATCATTTCAATGGAGTCTTGATTAATAGTTTTAGCACCAATCGGGTCCATATTGCACATTGGAGCTCCAACTAGCGCTGCAAGAGGAATAATAATATCAAATTTAGGAATAATTTTTTTTAAAATTTCAACATCTCTTGTATCTCCTCTAATAATATCAAAATTTTCATATTGACATGAGTCAGTTAAGGTTAACTGATTAAACATAAAATTATCAAGTATAGTAACTTCATGATTATTGCTTAGTAATTTTGGAGTGAGGACAGAGCCTATATACCCAGCGCCTCCTGTTATTAATATTTTCATAATTGAATTAGACGTTATTTAATAAAATCATTTATAGCAACATTAAAAGGGCCACTTCTTGAGAAAAGAGAGTAAATAGAAAAGAAAAGAGAGGCTACGCTAGACTTAAAGAAGTTAAATATCGATTTTCGCTTTGACCACAAAAAAATTACACAGATTAATAATATTAAAGAAAATATAAGCCGCATAAAGCTTAGAGTAATTAAATGAATATTTGATGATACATTAGACTTCAGTAATTGCTTATATTTTTCTATTTTATCAACCATTATTCCCTGATCTTTTAACCTGTTCATAACTGAAAAAGAATAGTCATGAAAACCGTATACCAAACAAATTGCTAAAAATTTTAATAAAAATGTCTCTCTTTGCGCTTGATTGCACTTAGTAACTTGATTAATAATATTTTCTTCATTCAGAATATATACAGCATCAGCCCAAATTAGTTGAGGGTTAGAATTAATGTTCCAAAGATTATTTTTTCTTATCCATGACTGCTTTGAAAGTATCATTAGTTGATAACCGATGGGCTTAAGATAATTATCTATATCTGAAAATAAAGGTGACCCTATTGTTCGTTCAACGAATTGAACCTCAAGTTCTAATCCAATGATTGTTTTTCCTAAATATTTTTTAGATCCCTTTAAAATTTCAAGCTCAGCACCTTCCGTATCAATTTTCATAAAATCAATAGGATTATTGTCAAATTCTACATTATCTGCTGACTCTGCTTTAATTTCCTCAGAGGAAATAATATGATGGCATTCATAATTTAAGAAACTTTCTAAGAATTTATCATTCAGAATAAATACTGAACTTGCATCAGGAAATTTAGTTAAGTTCAATTTTAATTGTTCTTTTTTAGACCATAACGCAAATGGGAAAACCTTATTTCTATTTGTTTCTTTATTCTTTGATCTAGAATCAGGATCAAAGGAATATACATTTATAAATTCTTTAATAAGATCCCAGCGCATATCCAGGCCACCTGTTGAGCCTACATCGATTATATTTAGTCCATCTTTAAGGTGCATAAAAAAAAATTTATTTTTTAAATTAGGTTTAAATAATCTTAAAATTATATTTTTTATAAAGTGGTAATTCATAGTATATTAATTTAAATATTTAATGAATTATACTATACTAGAAAAATGATAATATCAAAAACCCCATTAAGAATTAGTTTTTTTGGAGGTGGCACAGATCTTCCTGAATATTTTTTAAAAAGGAAAGGTGCTGTCATTAGCACCGCTATAAACAAATACGTTTACCATTCAATTTCATATCATCCTGCTGAAATAAATGATTCCGCAATAAAAATTGCTTATTCAAAAATAGAGAATGTTAATCATTTGGATGAAATAAAACATGCGCCATTTAGAGAGATAATTAGAGAAATGGGACTTAAAAAAGATATCGAAATTCACGTTGTTTCTGATTTGCCGTCATACTCTGGTCTTGGCAGCTCATCTTCATTCACAGTTGGTTTGATAAAAATACTCACTGAATATAAAAATAATAAAATATCAGCAATTGAACTTGCAAAAAAAGCAGTTTACATAGAAAGAAATTTACTTAATGAAGCTGTTGGCTTACAAGATCAAACCATTGCATCATTTGGAGGCATATGCCTTATAGAATTCAATAAAAATGAAGAGATTAAGGTAACACCCGTAAATTTGTCCGAACTAGTTAAAGATGAATTATCTAATTCACTTATGCTATTCTATACCGGCATAAAAAGAAAAGCTGAAGAGCTCGAAAAGAAAAAAATAGAAAACCTGAACTCTATAACTCAAAATCTTGATAATATATTAAAAAATACTTATCAAGCGGCCGAAATGCTCAATTCGAATTTCTCATTAAGTAAATTTGGCGAGTTGTTGAATACAACGTGGCAACAAAAAAAACTACTTGCTAATGAAGTATCCAATAATGTAATTGACGGAATGTATGATGTTGCCATTAATTCAGGGGCTGTAGGGGGTAAGTTATTAGGAGCAGGCGGAGGAGGGTTTTTACTATTAGTAGTACCAGATGAAAAAAAAAATTATATTCGTAAAAGTCTTAAGGATTTTTATGAAATAGAATTTTCAATAAATGCTCCGGGGTCGACTATAATTGCTTCAAATAATTAATTAAATTTGTCTAAAATTTCATTGTATGACTCCAGTGTTCCAATGTCCCTATATAATTTATTCGTTCTGTAAGTAAATATTTTACCAATATATTTCGGAATTATATGGTTGGAAAAATCATTGGTATTTTCAAGGTTTTCATTTTTTAACAATTTTAAAAATTCTTTCGATAATATATAAACTGCAGCATTAGCAAGATTAGATGGGGGATTTGAAATCTTTTCAAAAAAATTAACTAATATATTATCTTTATTTAATTCAACTATTCCTGAATGTTTTGGTTTGTCAGTTAAAAATGTTAACATAGTTAAAAGACATTGCTTGGGTCTATTTCTATGTGCTTTAAGAAACTTTAGCAAGCTATCCTCACAATAATTATCAACATGTACAAGCAGACACTCATCATTAAGAAATAAATCTAAATTGTGTAATAAAGTTCCAGCAGTTCCAAGTAACTTTTTTTCATAAATTATTTGAATACTATTTTTGAATTGAGAATTTTTTACAAAATCTGCTACTTGATCATGAAGATAATGAGTATTTACAATAAACTCATCTACGCCAATTTTGTTAAGTTTTCTAATCCATATCTCTAAAAGTGATACATCATTTATTTTGATTAAACATTTTGGAGTATTAATTGTTAATGGCCTTAATCTCTTTCCGTACCCTGCTGATAACAATAAAGCTTTCATCTCATATTTTATTAAATTAAGTGTTTATACTTTTTAAGAAAGTACGAAGAAACTTTCGCTTCACCATTATAAGTATAATGATTTGAATTGAAATGTGATTTGAATTCTTTTAATTCTTCATTAACTTTAAGAGAATCATTACTCCCATTAGTGTTAATCAAATTAAACATTTCTTTCGTAAGTTTTAAAATTTCATCTGATGTATTTTCTATCAATACTATACTTTCTTGATTGAATTCCCTGCCAAGTCTAAAATTAGCGCTTTTTGAGTTTAATATCTCTTTAAATTTTAGGTGCTTGCCACCACGCTTATACAACTTTGGAATGCATATATTGTAATTTGGACCTGCAAATATGTGACTTAATGGTGCAATATTAGTGACTGCAGCAGGAACACCGAACATATTTGACATATTTATTACTCCAGAGCTTGAGCACAATACAAATTTACAATTTGCATATAACAGCATATCTAATCTGTCATTTTTATTTGCATAGTTTGAGTAATCAATGATTTTTAAGTTAGTTGAAACAACGTCAGCATTTTTTTCACCCATTCTAACTACCCATCCACCTCTTTTAATTATTTCATCAATCGCCTCACTATAATGTACTACTGAGTTGTTTCTATAAGATTGATCATAATCATCAACCCTTCTATCTTTGTTAAGGCTGTAGTTTGATGATCTATTTTGAATGCATACATACCAATCTGTTTTCCTCATGCCAAATTTTTCTAAAAAATACATTAAGTAATCGTGATCTTTTTGGTTGACAGAAAATAAGGGCTTTCTATTTCCCCATTCATTTACTATTTTAGTATATTTTGAATTACCATCTCTTACAATACTTGTCTCATCAGTATTTAAAGTAGTAAAATTAATCAACGTAAATGGTTTAAAAAAAAACTTTATAAATTTATTATTTATAAAATATACGTACCTAGATAAATATTTATAAGTATAGATATTTGCTATACCTTTGGGAGAGGTAAGAACAATGATTTTATATTTTTTTTTATATAATTCTCTAATTTTTAATTCAATCTCAATATCATGTATTAAATGTCCGACTCGATTTGTATGAATTTTAATAACCTTAAAATTTGTGATATATAAAATTAGCGCGAATGGTAACCATAAGCCTTTTATAAAAAATACTAATTTTTTATTAATGTATCCTATGATATTTTTAATAAAAATACTTGTTTCGAGTCCAATAATTTTAATTAACTGTTCTTTAAATTTCATTTTAAAAATTTTTTTTAATATTATTGATATCTTTGTTTTGCCTGATATTGTGTTGATATTTTATATAATATTACATAGCCTAATCAAGTATATCAATTTGTATTGATTTAATAGAATGAAAAAAGTAAACAAAATATTTGTCTCAGGAAATTTTAATATTATTCACCCAGGTCATTTAAGAATATTAAAATTTGCAAAAGATCACGGGCGGAAGCTAATAGTTGGAGTAGAAAGTGATAAAATAGCAGGGAGTGCTGTCAAAATTTCAGAAAATCTAAGACTTGAAGGTATAAAGAGTCTCGAGTACGTAGATGAAGCCTTTATTATTACCGATAGTGTTGAAAGTGCAATATTAAAGTATAAGCCCAATATTGTTGTTAAAGGAAAGGAGCACGAAACAAAGTATAATGTTGAAGAAAATGTGGTGAAAAAATATGGTGCAAAAATATTATTTAGCTCAGGAGAAAGTAATTTAACATCATTTGACTTTATTAATGAAGAACTCGACACTAAAAAGTCTGATCTATCATTTCCTAAGACATTTATAGAAAATCATAATATTAAATACCTAAAATTAGAGGAAATAATTTCTAATTTTAGTAAATTAAAATTATTGGTAATTGGGGATGTTATTGTTGATGAATATATTGAAGTGCTTCCGGTAGGAATGTCTCATGAAGACCCGGCTTTAGTAATTTCTCCACAATCAAAAAAAAAATATATTGGTGGCGCTGGAATAGTCGCAGCTCATGGCAGCAAATTAGGAGCTAATGTAAAATTTGTAAGCATTATTGGTAAAGATCGACCAGGTGAATATGTAAAGCAAATGCTAATTAAATATGGTGTAAATTCATTTTTATTTGAAGATGAAAATAGACAAACATCTGTAAAACAAAGATATAAAAGCGAAAATAAAACATTAATTAGAATTAATCAATTAGAGGAATTGTCAATAAACATTAAATTACAAGATAAAATTATAAAAAAATTTCAAAAACTAATTAAAGATGTAGATGCAGTTATTTTTTCTGACTTTAGCTACGGATTACTAACAAATAGGTTAATTGAATTATGTATTTTGGAAGCGAGGAAGAAAAATATTTTTATTTCCGCTGACAGTCAATCTTCATCTCAAGTAGGTGATATAGGAAAATTTAAAAATGTTGACCTTATCACACCCACTGAGAGAGAAGCTAGACTAAGCCTTAAAAACAATGAAGATGGATTAATCATCATATCAGATAAAATCCAAAAAACTACAAAAGCAAAGCAAGTAATTCTCAAGTTAAATCAACAAGGTATTTTAATTAATAGCTATAAAAACAAACAGACTTCTACTAGTAGATTAGAGGCATTAAATAGTAAGCCAATAGATGTTGCCGGGGCAGGTGATTCAATGCTTGTGGCTACAACTCTGGCAATGTGTTCTGGTGGAAATGTATTTGAAGCATCCTACATTGGATCTATAGCTGCTGCTATGCAAGTTAATCAAACTGGAAATATACCTTTAAAACAAAAATCACTTCTTTCAGAGGTAAAACGACATAAATAATGCAGTAATTATTTATAAATTTTTTTGCTTGTACAAGAAAACTTTAATACATTAATTTTATGAATTATAAATAGTTAAAGGACATATATTGTCTTGATTGTCCGCCATCAGGTTGCAATATTGCTCCATGAAAAAAAGATGCTTTATCTGAGCACATAAATGTAACAATTCCAGTTATCTCATCCATAGTTCCAAATCTACCGAGTGCTGTTCTATTTTTTAAATAAGACAATGCATGTTTTGATTTTAAATTCTTATTATTCCAATGACCATTTTCTGTGGGCACAACTCCTGGTGCAACAGCAGTCATTACAATATTTCTTTTTTCTATAGCTAATTGTCGCCCTACACTTCTAGTGTAAGCAGTAAGGGCAGCTTTTGAGACATTAAATGTGGACGGTCCACTTACTTCTAAGCCAGCAATTGATGTAATATTTACAATTCTTCCCCAATTTTTTTTCTTCATATGAGGAATAAACTTATTTGTAACATTTATTGTAGTATAAAGATTTAAATCTATCACTTTCATCCAATCTTCTATTGGCGCAAATGGGTCTTTAATTCCCAATGTATGACCTACATTATTAACTAAAATATCAATAGTTTTATGCTTATTTATTACTTCGTCATGTAATTGATTTAAACAATCACTTTTGGTAATATCTAAATTGATACCTACGCATTTTTTGTTTAATTTTTTAAGAGTTTTCACTAATTCTTTTTTTTGTCTAGACGTAATGATAACTTTTGCATTAGCATTTGACAGAGCAATAGCAATGCCTTTGCCTATACCCGTTGCTCCGCCAGTTACCAATGCAACTTTACCTTTCAAGTTAATGTTCATCTTTTTTTTGATATTTCTTTATAAGATTTTAGTAAACCCCTTTTACTGAAGCCGAGTCTAGTATTATGTTGCTCAAAAGAGCCATACTCATGAATAAAATTATTATCAAAAGATATACTATTTCCTTTTATTGATAATTTTGAGTTTTTTTTCATAATTAAAGAGCTTATATCAGAGAATAATCCCCCGTATTTTGATTGATGTTCCATAACAATAAATTTTTTTGTCTTAAAAATACTTTTCATAATCAATTTTTCATCTAAGGGTTTGATTGTTGGCAAATAAATAACTTCAGCATTGACTCCATTTCGTTTGAATAAATCTAGTGACTCAACTGCAACTTTTAGATTATGTCCTGTTGAAATTATAGTTAGATCTTTTCCTGTTTTAATAAGATACCCTTTACCTGGTATTATTTTTGAAATATTAAATTCTTTTTTTAAATCTATATCGTGAGATTTTGTAGTAGCTCTAAATAAATTAATTTTTTTATTATTATATGCTCTTTTAAAAAGCTCATCAAATTCAAAAAAACTTCCAGGATTAAATACACATGAATTTTCTACTGACTTTACTAATAGACTGTCTATATAGCTGTGGTGTGTGACACCATGAAATGAATACTCAATACCAGAACCAATAACAACTAAATTTAAGCCAAGTTTATTGTAACCGAACGAAAGTTTGATTTGTTCAAAAGATTTATCAACAAGGAAAGAAGCAAAAGTGTGAACAACTGGTGTAAAGCCAACATGAGAAAGTCCAGCGGCAACATTAAGAATAGAATTTTCACAAACTCCCAAATTATAATATCTATTAGGATTCTCTTTTGCGAATTTTTGTAATCTAAAATGACTTATGTCAGATACAATAACACACAGTTTTTTATCTTTCTTCCCAACACTATAGATTGTATCAGTGAAGCTCTCTCGAACATTATTATTCATAATTATCGATCTCAGCATTTATCATCTTCATTTCTTCATCTGATGGAACACGACTGTGCCAATGACCATAATTTTCTTCCATTTGAGGGACGCCTTTGCCTTTAATCGTATTTGCAATAATTGCTTTAGGTTTAGCATCTAGAGAAAAATCAAGCTTTGAAAATACTTTTTTTATTTCAGTAATATTATGTCCGTCAATCTCATAAGTCTCCCAACCAAATGATTTCCACTTTTTAGTTGCATTTGGAATAGATAAAGTGGGTTCGCAAGATTTATTATTATCCAAAATAACACAGAAATTTCCAAGTTTATTATAAGAGCCTAGTAGTGCGCATTCCCAAACAAGTCCTTCATTACTTTCACCATCACCAATTATTGTAATTACTTTTGACTTGATGTTTTTAATCTTATTACCAAGAGCAACTCCTAAAGCAAATCCAATTCCATTTCCTAACGAGCCGGTTGACGCCTCGACAGCTTTTATTTTTACTCTATCAGGATGAGTTGCAAGCTTTGCAAATTCCTCATTCTTCTCAAGAAGGTCTTTTTTTGTAATAAAACCTAATTCTTTCAATATTACATATAGAGCTGAGCAGCCATGTCCCTTGGAAAGGATAAAATAATCTCTGTCCGGTTTATTATAATTTTTTTTATTTATATTTAAAAAATTCTTATAGAGATAACTTACAAGGTCAATTATTGAAAATGCACTTGGAATATGACCCTCTTTCGAATGCCAAGTCATCCATGCTATTTCTTTTCTGTATTTCTTATTTTCTAGCATAAATTGTTTTTCATAAAATATATTCAGTATAAGTATATTTAAAATAAATTATATTCAAGATTATTATACAGTATTTAAAGGCAAGATAATATTCATGGCCTTCAACTCGGTTAATTTATTTAAGATGCTTCTTGTAGCTAATTTTGTTGCAACTGCAGTAACAACAAAATTTGAATTTAAATAGTCTATTTCAGATGAATTTATAATTTCAACATCAAAATTTGCGAATGATAAACCTAGTTTATCAGGATCATCATCTATTATATTTTTTGCTGTTATTAGACTAGGTAGGTAGTAATTAAGAATCGGCAACATAAGCGATGCCCCAAAACAGTAAAAGTCATCATGTAATGAGTCTATACGACTGTTTGCACTATTAACGACATTCAGAAAACAATTATAATCGTTTTTAAAATTTTCAATATTTATAAAGTCTTTTAATTTAATGCTTCCATTAGAAGTCTTTTTTCTAAAACAAGCTTGTAAAGTACCGTAATGATCTGAGTCTAATTGATAATTAATTAATTCAAATCCGAAATCTTCTATGAGTTTAGTAAATGATTGAACACTGAAATAATGTATATGCTGATGATGTATTTGATCAAATCTTAGATCTCTCATTAGTAGGTCTATACAAGGAAATTGAAAAAAATAAATATCATCTTGTTTTGAATTCTTTTCCAACAATTGCATAAATAACCTAGGGTCATAAATATGCTCTAACGTATGACTGCAAAGAAATACTCGTCCTGATTTATATTCAGTAAGTAGATCTACATTTTCAAAATAGTCCTTTATGCATATAATCTCATCATCATCTGAAACAATATTTGGATCAATTCCAATTAAATCTATATTCTTATTTTTAAATTTTTTTAGCATAAGGTTATCGTTTGCTCCGATATCAATAATTACATTCACTTCTTCCGTTAAGCATTTATTTATAAAATTATAAAAGTTTTCTATCGCAACTTTTGATCCCTGGCTAGCTGAGGTTATAGTATTATAATTCTCAGAATTATAAATAAATTCCTGCGGTAAAAGTTTCCCGAGAAACAAGTGATTAGTTTCTCTGCAGTATCTTACCTCTTGGTCAAAATATGTCGGGTGCTGAAAACTATTATCCCCAAATCTTTGGAATATTTCAGTTACGGGATACTTTTTAAGCTCAAGTAACATTTCTGATTCATTTCCAGTAATAGGTGAAGATGTATTCTCTGTAATTTTTATTTTATTAGCATTAATCATAAATACTCAACATCAATTTCTTTTACAAACGGTCCCGTCGCTACTTCATGATATACAACCCACTCAGATAGTGATACAGGTTGATGCCAAACTTGACCATGGATTCTATACATTCTTGGGTGTTTATTGGCAAACAACTTTTCTTCCTTAATTAAATTTCCGTCGTCATCAAAAATATTCACCTTCAACTCACCTTCTAATACATGATAAGACTCAGGTTTATTTTTAGGATGCCGGTGTGGCTCTAAATAACTCGATGAATGTGCTACTATTACCATTTCATGGACGAGACTTTGTTCTGATTTGTGTAGACAAACTCTTGATCTTTTTAACGGATGCTTTAAAGCAATGTCCTTTAACTCATTTATTTTTCCATCATCAAGAAAATATATTGAAGATGTGTCATATAAAATATTGCTTTTATCACTTGTCATATTTTCTATCCAAATAATCTACCTTTTTCCTAATTATACTATCAACTTCTTCGTATTTCATTTTTAATTCATTTATCGACAAAGTATTTATGAGGTCATTTATTCTACCTCGAGGTTCTTTGTAAGGTATTTCGCTAAAGATACACTCAGAGTATTCCATATTTTCCCTTTTTTTACTATATTTAATAATCTTATCAGCTAATTCCTGCCTGCATAATATTTGACTTGAACAGAGATGAATTTTTTTTAACTTTATATTTTGTGGAATTCTTGCCAAACCCTCTGCAGTATCTTTAACATATGCAAGTGAAAAAAAATTGTCCGTTGCCATTTTAGCATTTGGTTTTAATAAAGTTTCATATGTAAGCTGAATAACACATCTACTTTTTTCATTTAAACCAACATTCCAACCTGTTCTTACTATACAATGATTTGGATAATTATTTATTAAATAATTTTCTATATCACTTTTGAGTAATCCGTAATAATTTAGAGGGTTAGCAACATCATCTTCTTTATAATTTCCTTTGTTGCCATCAAAGATTTCAACGGAAGACATAAAGATAAACCTAGGTTGAATTTTCTTAAAAAAATTAATAAATTCAATTGTCTTTGTATAATTAAGCAACTTTGTTTCATCCTTATTTTCAGATATCCAATTAGGATTACTGTAAGCTGTCATAAAATAAATAATATCATTTTGGCTTATATTTTTAAAAATTGAAAAATCAGGATTACAAAGATCAAACTCTAATAATTCAGGTTCAATATTCTTAGCATAGGATCCTATTACATTATAATTTTTACTTTTCAGATTTTTATATAAGGCATCACCTATTAATCCTGAAGCGCCAATTACATATATTTTTTGCATGTTTATTATTATAATTTAATTACGACTCTTCCTGGCACTTTACCAATTCTCATATCTTTAATTGCAGTATTTATATTTTCTAATGTATAAATTTTTGATATTAATAAATTTAAATTATATTTAGATTGATTGAGTAATCTTCTGTACCTTGGAATGTCTACTGTTGGAAAGCAATTGCCTCCTTCGGAACCAGAAATTTCTTTGCCAAAATGCAGAGGTAATGTATTTATACTAATCTTTTCTGTTTTTTTTGGGACACCTACTAAAACTAATCTGCCATTTTTTGACGTCACTTCATATCCTAATTCTATAACTTTAGTGTTTCCAGTATTATCAATAAAAACATCTAAGCTTTGATTTCCAAGAACTTTTATAATCTTTGTTTTTGAATATTTAATATTTGGTGATTTAATTACGTGTGTTGCCCCGCATCTTTTAGCGAGTTTTAATTTATTATTAAAAATATCAACTGCTATTATTGGATATGCTTTTTTAATTGAGGCCAACTGTATCATATTAAGGCCAACTCCACCTGCACCGTAAACTAATACTGACTCACCTTTTTTTAATTTTGCATTATTTTCAATAACTCCAAATCCAGTTGTTATTGCGCATCCAAAAAGTGGTTCGGTTAACATGTTGGTGTTTTTACTTGTACGTGTAAGTCTGTTTTCAGATACGATTGCATACTCATTAAAAGTAGTTGCCCAGCCAGCATTTATTTTTTTTCCACGATATTTATATATTGGCGTTTGCGAATTGATACCTTTTCCTGGCCTCCAGTGGATTATTGCTCTGTCACCTTTTTTTACATTTTTCACTCCATTTCCGACCTCAAGAACACTGCATACTCCCTCGTGACCTAAAAGGTGAGGCAAAAATCTATCTGGTCCTTTTACACCATCAATTTCTCCTATTTGTGAACCACATATACCACTATAATGAACCCTCACCAAAACCTGGCCTCTTTCTAAGTAGTCAGGCAATTCAATATTTAAAATTCTTAATGGTTTATTTTGTTGATATAGTACAGCTGACTTCGAGATTATTTTTTTTATTTTCTTCATTATTCAAAATATATAAAAGAATGATCGCCATTATATCCAGAATGTTCAAACCACCAAGCCCACTCCTTAGGAGTGTAAAAACCTTCGCAGGTCACTTGCCAATATAATAAATTGACTTTTTCTCTCTCATTTCTATAAGACTCAACACAGATATACTTATTTTTTTTTCCAACTCTCTCAATTTCTTTTAATGAATTTAAAAGTTCAAATGTGTAGAGATTGTGAATAGTATTAATACTGATTACTAGATCAAAAAAATTATCTTCATAAGGCAATTTTTCAGCACTACCAAGTGTAATATCTTTTTTTATCTCGGGCTTAGCATTATCTATAGCATATTTAGATATATCAAGACCGTATACTTTAAAAGTCGGATCAACTTTTAGAAAATCAAATAACAGAAAGCCTTTACCACAGCCAACATCTAATATTTTACTACCCGGCATAAGATTATAATGCTCGCTCATTTTTCTTGCAATTTTCTCCCATCTGCCCTCAATATATTTATACCCACCATAATTGACTCTTCTATCACCATCCCAGTAATCATAGCCCCACTGTCTGCCCAATTTGGTTGCTATATGTTTTGGATAATCTGGATCATTAACTCTAGCTAGATAATCTCTTTTAGCAGATTTGTGTGCCTGTGACATAAAATCAATTTCCATTTACTTATCCTTAAAATTTTTTTTATAGTATCTTTTAGCTTTAATTAATTGAGACTTCAAGGTTTGATTATCTAGCTGATTTGCATGTAATCTAATCTTTTTCTTCTCAGGTCTAAAATCATTTAAAATTATACAACACCATTTTAATTTATAAAAAGGTAGGAATATTCTAATTAGATATTCAATTTCTTTTGGATTATTTAATTTTTTTAAAATTATAGACTTAAAAATATTTTCTTGTTTTTTTGTAATTAATTGGTCAGGTTGAGAAATAAAATCGCAAATTAATTTTGTTGGGTCATCAAGACCTGAATACTCAAAATCAAAAAAGAATAAAATTTTATTTTTTTGTAGTATGTTATGAAATCCAAAATCAGAAGGGGATAAAATAAAATTTTTTTTATAAACCTTTATTTTTTTTAAATTTAAAAGATGATCAGTTTCTAATTCATTCAGTAATTTTTTATATTGTATTTGTAATGAATTTTTTACAAATTTAAGAAATTGATCTTCAATTTTTGACTCAGGTTTTATTTTTAAAAAATTAATTATTCTTTTATGGGAATCCTTATAGTGATCACTCAGTTTTCTGATTCCATCAATTGCTAAATACCTTGGTGTAGATTTTAAGTTTTCATAATTTAATTTAACAATAAAATTTGCTGCTTTAATAACGTTATTATCAGTAATTTTTCTAACTTTTTTCCCTTTTATAAAACTATATATTGCGAGATTATGTGTTTTATTAAATCCTAATAACTCTGATGTATTCTTGATTTTATTGTATTTAAGAAACTTATAAATATTAACTTCTCTTTTTAATCTATGAGACTGGTTTGGAACATATATTTTTGCAACATATGTTTCCTTGTCAATTCTTATTTGATAAACTTTGCTATTTCTTCCTTGTTTTATTATTTTAAGTGGAAATGATTCACCTATCTTTTTTTTAAAAATGTATGATATTTGTTTCCTGATATTATTTTCCATAAATTACTTATAAAAAATTTTTAAGTTCTGACCAGTTGCTTATAGGATAGAAATTTGTTTCGTTCTTAAGTATTTTGTTTGACGGTGAAAATAAAATTTTAGTAATATTGTTTGGTAATAACCGAAGAACTTCAGGCAAGTCGTCAATAAACAAGTCACATGATTTATCTATTATTCTTTTAATCTTTTTATCAATGGTTTCTTCAAAATAAATATTTCTTTCCGTAAAAATCTGGTCTTTACTCTCCAGAAATTTATTTTTTTTTAACCAATTTAAAGCAGCATTGTGCAAATTGATTTTGTCTCCAAGAAAAGGATATTTTGTTTTATGACTTATGATATATCTTTCTATTTTCATAGATTTCATTGATATCAATGTTTCTATGCAGTTTTCATATGATTTCGCCTGATCTATATACTTCCCATAAACTTCTCCCTGTAAAATTGTCCATTCCTCCTCTTTATTAATATCTCTCAAGTAGTTTCTTACGGAAATTTTATTTGGAAAAATATTCTCTGGAATTAATTTTTTTTTTAAAGCTACATTCTTAAATATATGATCATAGTTAATTAATGTATTATCAAAATCAAATCCAATTATCACAGTTTTAGCGCTTGTTTGATATTATTAATTATATTTTTTTTTGACAGTCCAATTAATTCTCTTGCATCATACTGATTACCGCAACCAGTTAAAAATTTATCAGGGCCACCAAACCGGATAAATTTTCTAGTATCGTAGTTTTTTTTATTAGCCCATTCTAATATTGCAGTACCAGCACCTCCTATTAAACTGTGCTCTTCAATCAAAACAATTAGTTGATTATTTGTGAATAACTTTTCTAATAATTCTTCATCTAAAGGTTTAATGGTGTGCATACTTATTAAATTTGAATTTAAATTTTCTTTGCGTAATCCTTCCCAACACTCATTTGCAAGACCAAGAACATTGCCAACACTTATTAATGAGAGATCCTTGCCTTTTTCTAAAAAAATAGAACTGCCAATTTTAAATTCTGGTATCTCTTTATGGATATTTGGCTCGCCTTTTTTACCAAGTCTTATATAAGTCGGTGTTTCGCTTTTATATGCTTGCTTTAAAGATTCCCTCACTTCAATTGGATCACCTGGGCATAATATTTGAAGGTTAGGAAGTGTTCTTAAAATTGCGATATCTTCCATAGAATGATGTGTTGCACCAAGAGAAGCATAGGATAAGCCGGCTCCAGTTCCAACAATTATGACAGGATGGTTAGGGTAGCAAATATCCAATCTTATTTGTTCAAAACATCGGGCAGTATTAAAAGGTGTTATTGTGTAAGTAATAGGCCTTAAACCAGAGGCTGCCAAGCCTGAAGCAACACCTGTCATGTTTGCTTCGGCAACTCCACAATTATAGAATCTATCTGGACACTGATCCTTAAAGTTATCAAATAATTTATTACCAATGTCACCAGCAAGCAGAACAAGGTCCATTTCTGATTTTGCTAATTCGGTAACAGTTTTTGCAAATTCATTTCTCATTTTATACCAAGTTCAATATAACATTTTTCAACTTCTTCGGCGGTAGGAATCCTATAATGCCAATTATTATCATCCTCCATAAATGATATACCTTTTCCTTTTATAGTACTTGCAATAATTATTGATGGTAAACTTTGCTCTTTTTTGGCTTTGAGACAGGCATCTACAATTTCGTTATGATTATGTCCATCGATTTCGATTACTCTCCATCCAAAATTTTTAAATTTTTCCTTTAGTGGATTAATACTCATTATTTCTTTACTTCTTCCTGTTGCCTGCCACTTATTAAAATCGACAACTGCGCAGAGATTTGAAAGTTTTTTTGACGGCGCAAATAATGCAGCTTCCCATACTGATCCTTCATTGCACTCTCCGTCAGACATTAGAACATATGTCATATATTTTTTATTTAATATTTTCGCTCCTAGAGCTATACCACATCCAATTGGCAATCCATGACCTAAAGATCCCGTCGCAGCCTCAATGCCTTTCAGTTTTGGGCTTGGGTGTTCTTCTAATAAAGAACCTTTAGAGGCATAACTATCGATTTCTTCATCAGAAATTATGCCATTTTTATTGAGTACGACATACAGTGCAGCCGCTGCGTGACCTTTACTTAGAATAAATCTATCTCTTTCAGCATACTTGCTGTCATCTTTGTCAAAATTCAATATTTTTTCATAAATTGAAACAATTATATCGATACAGGAAAGTGATGACGCAAGATGCGGCGTTCTTGCTGTATGAGAGAGTGAAATAATTTTTGCCCTCATTTTATTTGATAATTTATTTAAATTCATTACTTGATAAAGTTCAATTACTATTGATTTCTGATTATACTTACTTATTATTAATAAATTAATTAAAAATTTTCTTCATCATTCTAATATTATAAAATTCGTCCTTATCAATTAAGATACCTTCATTATAAAATTTAATAACTTCTTCTATAGCGTCGTCTACAAAATATTTTTGATTAAATCCGGTAGAAATAATTTTATCAGAATTTTGTCTATATGACCTGTTATCATTTGACTCTTTCACTATTATTTCACAAGGAATTCTTGCTTTCACTCGTTGAGCTATTTCCATAATTGATATATTTTCAAAGCCAGCATTATAGCATCCTGAATTGATATCTGGATTAGTTATAAAGTGTTCATACACTCGAGTCATGTCTTGCATATGAATATTTGGTCTAGTTTGACTTCCACCCAGTACCGTAATTATTTTATTTTCCAACGCTTGCATTGAAAGCATATTCACACTTACATCCAATCGCATTCTAGGTGAATAACCACAAACTGTTGCTGGCCTTATAATATGTGTTCGAATTTGGTCTGCATAGCTTAACACAATTCTTTCAGCAACCATTTTGGTTTTATTATATGTAGATATAGGTAATAAAGTTAAATCTTCAGTTACATGCTCTTCATCTTTAATGCCATAAACACTACCTGAGCTAGCATAAATAAATTGTTTAACGCCATCTCTTACTGCTTTGTCTATTATTTGTTGTGTTGCTAAACAATTAACCTCCCAAGATAATGTGGAGTCAAGTTCAACCGATGGGTCATTAGCAATATTGGCAAGGTGTATAATTATATTGTACTCTTTAAATGAAAAATTGCTTAAATTTCTAATATCGTCTTTTATAATTCTTAGCTGCTTATTCTCAACTAAATAATTACCAAACCACTGAGTGTCAACAACTGTTACATTATAACTTTGACTTAGTAGTTTTGGAATAAGAACAGTTCCTACGTACCCACATCCTCCTGTCACTAAAATATTCATTAATACACTATACCTTATGTTTATAATCAAACGAAAGTTTTTTTATAGAGGTCAAATTATCATCAATCCATTTCATAGTATTGAATAATCCATCTTTAAGAGAAATTTTATCCTCCCAATTAAGTTCTGTTCTTAATTTATTTGAATTAAGAAGGTATGCTTGATCCTTTCCAAGTCTATCTTCTTTAACATCAACAAAATCATTAAAATTTGAATCAGTCATTCTGCATATAATCTTTACTAACTTTTTTATTGACACGGATTCATTAGTTGAAATGTGATATGTGTTTCCAACTAAGCCACGCTTAATAATCTTATATAAAGCTGTCGATACATCATCTATATGAATAAATGATCTTACTGAGTTTCCACCTCCATCAAGCATTAATTTCCTATTAATTTTAGAGAATAAGATCGTACGAGGGACTATTCTGTATAATTGTTGAAAAGGGCCAAAAACATTTGCTGCTCTTGTAAAAATGACAGGAAAATCATAGGCTTTATAAAAAGATAATAAATGTAAATCGCATGCAGCTCTTGAAACTGCGTAAGGTGTGCTCGGAGAAAAATTTGTGTGCTCTTTGATCCACCCTCTAGTGCTGCCATAAACCTCAGGAGTAGTAAAATGTATATACTTTCTTATAAATGAAAACTTTCTCAATTCATTATGCAATAAAACTTGAGATAGCAGATTAGTTTTGTACCAATGTTCAGGTTTTATCCAGCTTTCCGCGACCATTCCTTGAGCTGAAAAATTAATTATATGTGTTGGTTCATTTTTTTTTACTAATTCAACTAGTTTATTTAAATCCTTATTAATATCTATTTTAACAAATGAAAATAATTTAATGTTTTTATTTTTTTTGTATCTTAAAAAAATATTTTTTTCTTCTGCTGACCTACTTACACCAATGACAGTATATTCTCTATCAAGTAGATAAGATACAAAACTTGAGCCAGAAAACGAATTACTACCAATGATTAAAAATTTCATTTTTTTTTTTTTATATATATATATAGGATTTTAAGATAAAATTATATTAATAAAATTTCTTTCTAAATTTTAAAAATACGATTACTACTGCTGGAGCAGTTAACATAAATGAAACAAGATAAAGAGTTGCACCTCCCAGTATACCATAATAATAAGTACCAAAATATACTGCAATAGAAACTATCAAGCCAGTAATAATTGAGATTTCCATCAGTAATTCTTTTTTATGGGCTCTTAAGTATATTGATAAAGGTGTTGTTCCTATCGCTAACATCATTGAGAAAAAATAAATAAGAAACATTTTGAAACTCAACATTTTATTTAAAATTATTGGATAATATATTTCTAGTAAGTAATAAATTAGTGAAAATGAAAAGAAGCCCAACAAATGAATAAAAAACATCAATATGATTAATCTAGAAATTAATGTATTTAGTTCATGATCTTTTTTTTGCTCTACTAAGGAAGATATTTTTTGTGTACTTATTATGGATGGTACAACTGATAGATTTGAAATACCAACAGCAATTGCTATGGTCATGCCTACTTGTCCGGCAACTTCGGGTCCCAAAAGGGCAAAAGTATAGGGAACAACAAGTGAAAAAGTTGCTAATCCAGCAATTGCAGAAGCTCCGGCCCTAAACTGTAGCGGTAGAATTTCTTTTCTCCATTTAAAGTGTTTGTTGATTTTTTTCTTTTTAGATCTTATCAAAGAATTTATTAAATGCCTGTTATTAAAAATAAATAATAAGTCTATTAAAAGAATTGAAATTAGACTTACGGGAAAGCTCCATAAACCATAATTCAAAGAGAGTAAAACAACAAAAAAGATTACATAGAAAAGTGCTCTAAAAAATTTATATTTATATACTTCTGATAACTCTCCTATGCCCTCTTTAAGTGCATAAAAGGGTATAGAAATCAACTCTAGTGAGGATATAATACATAATAGTAAGAAGGAGTAAATCCAAAATTCTAACGGTTCTGAAGAGTTATAAAAAAGGTAGAAACCTACAAAAAAAATAATAAAAAAAAATACAATTGAGGAAATAATAAACCAATTCAACGCATATCTAAAAATTTCTTTAAGCCTTAAATAATTTGTAAATTTTCCACTTATAAAGATAGATTTTATTTTCAAATAATTAAATTCGTGTGATACGAATATTATTATTATTTGAGTGAGTCCAAGCTCAAGCAAAAACTTAATTGTTAGCAAACTTATGAACATATAGAGATATCCTTGAGATTTTAGATCTAGAAAAACTGCAATAAAAATTACAATTAAAGGAGCGGATATCGATCTAAGGATTTTTTCAGCTATACCCCAAAAATATCCTTTATTTATTTTACTGAAATTAAAAAAAAAATTTGACATGAAAGACTATTCTTTTGAAAGTCTATTATATAGAAGAGCTTTTAAACTGTATAAAAAACCAAATGTCCACATTAGATGTGTACCTAATAATCCATAAGAAAGCTTTATAACATTTAATATTCTGTATTTTTCAAAATAGGAAGAGACAAAAAACAATAATATTAAATATGAAGATAATAAATACAAAGAAATAACAAAAAAACCAGTTATAAGAAGTGTTAAAATTAATATTGCTGAAATCGGAAAGATTATTTGTCGCAATGAAGTGAACGTTTTATTCTTAACAAAAAATAAACCGCGACCGACACCATAAATAAACATCAATTTGAAGTATTGAATAAATGTCTCTCTACAGTAATAATATACTTTAATTTTACTAGAAATATAAGTCTGATGTCCGGATTTAGTTAATTTAAAATTAAAGTCAGCATCTTCTGAAATACCATCGTACTTTTCATCAAAAAAAAAATTATTTTGCACTTCTTTTCTTTTATAGCACCCTAAATATACTGTATCCGCATATCCCTCATAATCTCTCTGTCTAAACTTAGCACCACCAAGACAAAACGGGTTGGACATTATTTTTGATAAAAATTTTTGTTTAACCGTTTCTCCAATAGGAACTTTGACACCTCCTACATTGGTACAGTTCACGCTGTTAGATAATTTTTCAATTTCTATTAAATAATTTTTAGGGATATGTGTTCTTGCATCTAATCTAACTATCAAATCGTTTTTCGATAACTTAAAACCTAAATTCAAAGATTTATTTCTACTCAATTTAAACCTATGCTCGTATTTTAATTTGATCCCACTGTCAGAAATTAATTTTAGTAAGTCTTTTTCATTATTTTTACCAGCTTCAACAATTATTAATTCAATATCATTATGTGGATAATTTTGATTAAGAATATCTTTGATTAGTTTATTAAGATAATAGTTATCATTGTATGTTGGTATTACAATTGAAATTGTCATTTGTTCATATAGAGAAAATAAAATTTATCTATTATTATTTAAAATCAACATTTTTTATTACAAATATTTTATAAAGTGAATGTATGGTCAAAGTGAATATAGTTAATACCAACATGATATATAAAATTAAAAGTAAATAAAAAATATTTTTTTGATGCTCGTCAATAATATACTTCTTCAAATCATATTTCTCAAGATAACTATTATCATACGCTATAATATACAACAATCTTGCAATACCACTACTGGGATAAATAGATTGATAATTTATTAAAAATTCATTTATCATAAAATTATTTTGAGAGTAGATAGTTTTCGTTGAAATAACTCCAAATATAGTTGGATGAAATTTAATATTATTATAAGGAAACTGGTATTGATCGCGTTCTGATATTCCGTAAGCAATTTTCTTTTCTATCGTATTATTTGCATATTCATAAATTGACGTATTTCTATATTCAAATGAAGGGAGGTTAAATATGGTCAGTATTGTACCAATCGTCAGGATTAATTTTAAAATATTAGATTTATTCAAATTAAGATAATTTATTCCAGCAGCTATTTCAGGAATAAATATGATCAATAAAGGCGCTAAATATCTCCCACCTGGTGATTGTCCGTGCCAGAAAGGCAAAATGGCAAGAAATAATGAAGTCGCTAAAATACTAATTATTTTTAATGACGTATTTTTTTTTTGATATCCAAAATAAATTAATATTCCAAAAATGGAAGTGGTAAAAAAAATACCAAAACTTGCACTAAAAAAAATGAAAAAAAAGTTTCTTAGTATAAAGAATAAATTTAAATCCCATGGAAAGTATTCAGTAATATTTGTATTACTCAAATTAGTTAGAAACAATTGAGGTATAAGATGTTTTATTAAAAGAATAAATAATATGCAAAAAATATAAATTAAATATTTTTTGATTTTTTTATTATCATTTATTTGACACATGATTAATGCTAAAATAACAAAAACATAAAAAGGCTTAATTAGCAAAATTAAAATATCAATAAAAAATATTATTTTTAAATTATTACTGAACTTAATTCTTAATGCAAAAAACAAAATAATTAAACATTCTAGTTGAAATCCATTGAAAAAAGAAATTAAGAATGTTGAAAAAAATAATATTATTGTTGTCAACAATGACAAAGTCGAATTATTAAAGTTTTCTTTAAAAAATAAATAAACAATTAAAAGCGATATAAACATATAAAAAGAAAGCACTACGCCTAGGAGATATTGTTGCAAAATATTAGGTATCGAATGTAATCCGATAAAGTTAAGTGTTTCTAGAATTAATAAATCATGAAGAAACCAAATAAGGCGATGATTATATAAATAATCGTCATTTAAAATATAAGAAATAAGATTTGTTTCTTCTCGCTGATAAAGCTTAATAGCTTCATATACTCCTAAGTGATCTTGACCTAAAAGTCCTTCAAACAACAGAAATGAAGTAAATAAAGCAAAGACTATGTATAGACTCAGATTAGTAATTTTTTGCATTAGCTAAAATATTTTTTCACACATTTCATGGCAATCTGATGAGATTGAGCAATAATTGTAAATGTGGGAGACTCAGGAGGAAGAGAATTGAATAATGCTGATCCACAAAAATAAATTCCATTCTTTGATTGCTGTTTAGCAAATTCGTTTATGTTAAAATTTTCGCATTTCAAATTACCAAAATGGTGTGAGTGCTTATTTTTAAATAAAAAATATCTTAAAGCTATCAATCTCTTACCAAGTTTTTGATTAAGGTTTTTTATAATAAATGATACTTTACCTTTAGCTTCTTTTTGATGAGAAACATATGAAATTTTATTATTCTTGTATGTGATGTCATATTCAGTGACGTAATTATTATCTAGGTATATAGAGCCCACATAAATTATTTTTGACAATATTTTAGATAGAATGATATTTAACGGCCATAAATAACTTGAAAATAGATTTTTCCATAAGTATTCAGGTGTTTTATAAAACTGAAGAAAATATTCCTCCTTAGAACTTAAATTATGATGAATTACTTTTGAAATAACACTAGTTAGGCTAAAGTTGTAAGAATTCTTTTTAAAAATATTGCCGTTAATTGCAAGCAAAGGAAAAAGGTAAGATGAGCTATCTGATATGCTTAATTTTTCAATATTTAATGAGTTTCCCAAAATGCTTAATAAACTCTTAGCACCTGAGCATATAAATATTAAATCATAATTCTTTGATTTTTTTTCTTGATTATGATCATTATATATTATCTTTTTATTTTCAAAATTAATTTTAAAAATATCGTGATTAATGAAATTGGTCTTAAGTTTAGAGTTTATTATGTATTTATTAATTTCAGTTGAAGAAAATAAATTATGTTTAACGCAATTGTTAATTATGCACTCACATTTTTCAAATTGTTTATTATCATTTACTGATAATGCGAGTCTTGCATAACCTGTAACAAAATTAAGATACATATTATTAGTATTACATTTTTTAATGATATGATGAAGATTATCATCAATTTCAACTTTAGATTCATTTATGAAAGTATTCTGGTAGTAATCCTCAATTTTATCTTTTGAGTTACCAGAAATAGGTACCTTTTTTGAAATCTCATTATAGGATGTAATTACCTCTCTCCATTTAAGACCAGAACTTTCTATATCTTCCTTTGAAAAGGGTATAAATGAAGCGCCCCATAAGGACATTTGCTCGTACGTTTCATTAAATAATTCTTGATCAGCCACTTCACCTGTTTGAATATTTATCTTTGATGGAATATTTAAAGATTGAATATTTTTTTTTAAAAAATTATTTATTTGATTACCAGAAAAAATATTTTTATCATGAGTTATAATTTTTTTTTTTGAATAAATATCAACTTGAGATATGAATTTGTATTTAGTTTCAAGAGCAAGAACAACCCCGAATGAAGATGCTCCTTTGCCAATTATTGCTATTTTCATCAAAAGACCCTGGAAAAATTAAAATTCTTCATATGTTTCCAATATCAAATCTAGAAGAATAAAAATAGAGCCAATAGATGTATAAATTATCATTCTTATTAGATTGTCTAACTCATTTAATTCAAGAAACGAAACTGAAATCCATTTAAATACAATCATGATAATTTCAATAAAAGCGAATAATGTAAAAATTAAGAAAACTTTTATATAACTATTCTTTTTTTTGAAATTATAAACGGCATCTAAAAAACTAGAGTGAATATTTTGAGTTTTAAAAATGTGAAGTCTCAATGAAATTAGACCTAGCACAAGAAAAATTAAGAATTGATTAATTATAATTAAAGAAAAAATTGTATGATACCTAGGAAAACCATAAGGGGTATTTATAAATGAACTTATATATGCGATGAAATATATTGATAGTATTAAAAAAATTGGCGCAAGCAAATATTTATCTGGCGCGTTTGCATATATAAATTTTAGATGTCTCCACCCATCTGACCATCTGTTTAAATGTGGTGGATTTGACCTAAAGTCTTTTCTAAAATTTATTTCTATTTCTTTATAAACTAAATCAGCTCTTTTAGCTTTTATGATCATTTCTGATGCAAATTCCATGCCTTTACATTTTAGCTCTAGATATTTTATTTTAGATGTTCGAAACATTCTCATTCCAGAGTTACAATCCTTGATTTTAATTTTAAAAAAAAAACTAATCAAATATGAAAGTACAGGGGTACCTAAAAACTTATTTAGATAGGGCATTGATCCCTTTTCCTGCTTAATTAACCTATTTCCTGTTACTAAATCACTTGATGCATCTCTATCAAAACAATCTATAAACTTTTCAATCTCAGATGGAATATAGGAACCGTCTGCATCAAAAAAAATTATAAATTCTGATTTTATAGAATTTATTCCACTTATTAAATTGGCTCCATATCCTTTATCTTTTACAATATTTATAAATACGCCTTCATCTCTTGCAATATTTACAGTTTTGTCAGATGAACCATTATCAGTAATCACAATGCAAATTTTCTTGTCAATATTTTGAATTACACTTTTTATTTCTTTTAAAAGTCTCTTTATACTCTCTTCCTCATTAAGTGTTGGTATTAAAACTGAAATATCAAAATCTGCTGTTTCACTTATTTCCATAGACTACATTATAATTATATTATTTTTTTTGTATTCAACAACGAAGACAGATTATCCACACCTATTCTTGTAGAAGGATAAACTACCTGAAATAGATATAATAATAAATAAAAAATAAAGGGATAAACTTTTATAAAGATAGGATTTTTTTTATTTGAAATTCTATTTAAGTTTTTAATTAGACTTATCAAGTCCATTGCTTGGGTATCAACTAATATTTTTGTCTCAAAATTATAATTTCTGTTATCAAGATGAGAATGTATATATTTGTAAATACTATTCCTACAAGTTATGTACATAAATGTTTCTTTCTTATAAGGCAACGGTAGTACATAATAATCGGAAAAATCATCTAGTGTTTTTGCAATACCACCAAATTCTCTACCAACAATTATTCCAGGTTTAATTATAAATGTATTAGTATCCTTAATTTTTTTTTCAACTTCTAATTTAGCCATGCCGTACTTTGATTTACAACCTTCAAATGAAGATAGGGTAGATATAAAAAAAACTTTTTTTACACCTTGTAATTTGGCATTATTAATTAGTTTTACGGTCTTAAAAATATTAATGTCATTAATTTGTGCATCTTTTTTAATTTTAAAATCGTAAGCGGTAAATATTAATACATCAATTGTTGTAAAATCATATTTAATTTCTTTAGTAAGATCAAAGTAGGTATACTCTGTATTTTTTTTAGATTTAGTTTTTTTTCTCTGAAAATTTTTTACTTCATGACCATCTTCAACAAGCCTTTTAGATAAATAACTACCTAAATAACCACTCGAACCTGTAATCGCAATTTTCATTTATACATTTATGATTTAAAAGCGAAATTACCACATTTTAAATAAAAAATAATTTAATTTTGTTTATTTTATAGTTATTTATTATTAAAACATACTAAAATAAAATTTTTACGGAGCTTTTATGAAAACATCTAAAGAATATCTCGAAGAGGCAAATAAAGTTGTTAAGAGAATTGAATTTAACGAAGCAATAAAAAAACATAAAGATAAAAGCGCGATATTTATTGACGTAAGAGATAGTCAAGATATCAAACGAACAGGAAGTATTACAGATGCCCTGAAAATACAAAGAGGTTTAATTGAGTTTGTGGCTGATAAAACGACAGATCTTTACAATGAAAAATTAAAAAAAGAAACAGAAATAATTTTAGTCTGTGGAGCCGGTGGTCAGGCAGCACTCACTGGAAAAACATTAGTTGATATGGGGTATACAAATGTGTCAAATGTCGGTGCCATTGATGATTGGAAGAAAAATGGAGGGCCTATATCTAAATAAGATAATAAATTTTATTATTATTTTTTGTTATTTATCTAAACATCGCTTTCATAGTTTAGAACATTAATCGAACTGATGATTCAGATTACCTCGAAATTCTAGTCGAGTTTTATGAAAGCCCAGACAAAACTCACAAATTAATTTTACAGAAATAATTGATTATTTACAAAAATTTATTGTATTCCCCTTAATGAAAAGATTGACTGTAATGGTAAACTAACTAGATTTAATTAAGAGAAATTGAAAAAAATGACGTAAGGAATATTTTTTTTCTAAGAAAGTACTTAGATAAATCTCGTTGCTCAATTGGTTGCGGGGGTAGGATTTGAACCTACGACCTTCAGGTTATGAGCCTGACGAGCTACCAGACTGCTCCACCCCGCGTTAAAAAAACTCAACCTATGACTATTAGTTGTTAAAGTCAATTGGTTATCTTAAAGAATATACAAAGAAATATTTTGATCAAAATATAAGATTATATATAATTTTCTTTTTCAATTATTATCTCAAAAAATATACAGTAGTGATTAATACAATTATAAAAAAATTTTATCATTTTTTAGATGATCCAACAAAAAAGTTTTTGAAGAAATTAGGATTAGTACACCTTGTAAAAATAATTTTCTCATTTATGCATTACGGATTAAAAAATGAAATTTCACTTAAAAATTTATATGATATTAAAATGTCATTTAAATATGATCATACATACGAATTTAGAGCAAATTATCTACCAAATATACTTGATAACACTTTTGAACCTCAAACAATAAAGTTATTAAAAAATGTCATAAAAAAAAATGATACGATAATAGACTGTGGAAGTAACTTCGGTCTATTTTCATTGCTCGCATGCTATTTGTCAGGATCAGATGGCAAGGTTTATGCTTTTGATGCCTCTAAAGAAACTTGTGATAGCTTAAATGAGAACAAGCGGCTCAATAGATTTTCAAATCTCAATGTTAATCATTATGCCTTATCTGATAAGTCTATGCAAGAAGTAGAGTTTTATGGGGGATCTGGTGGTGGCACTATAATAAAGGACAACCCTCTGTATAACACGCAAAATTTTTCACAGAAAGTGAATACAATTTCATTAGATGATTTTTTTGCAGACAAGAAAATTCAAAACTTAAAATTAATTAAGATTGATGTTGAAGGATCAGAATATTTTGTACTTAAAGGTATGAAAGAATTAATTAAGAGGAATCCAAATACCATAATTACATTTGAACTCACTAAGAAATCGATGGAACCTGCAGGTTATAATATACATGATATTGTAAGGGAACTTAAAGAACTTAGGATGGATTATATGTATGACATAACAAACCTTTATTTAATTAAAAAAATAAATTTTGATGAATTAATTCCACTGTTTGAAAATAATGAAATTGGAAGTTTCACTAAAGATAATGGCCTTTTAGTTGAATTATTGGTGATGACCAATACAAGTCGAAGAATACATAAATTTTCTTAATTCTCACCAAAAATATCTCTTGAATATACTTTGTTCAAAACATGTTTAAGATCATCTGACAACCTATTTGCGATGATTAAATCAGATCTTGCTATAAAATTTCTAATGTTAGATACAACCTCTATATCATTAAAATAGTTCTCTTTAACAAACGGTTCGAACAGTATAACTTTTATTTTCTTTCTTTTTAAATTATTGAGTATATCTAAAATAGCACTTTCTCTAAAATTGTCAGAACCTTCTTTCATAATTAATCTATATATGCCAACTGTATCTGGATATTTATTTAAAATTGAGTTTATGATGAAATCTTTTCTTGTCTTATTAGCCTCTACTATGGCTTTTATAATATTATTTGGAATTTTATTAAAATTATCTAGTAATTGTTTTGTGTCTTTAGGCAAACAGTAACCTCCATATCCAAAAGATGGATTATTATAGTAATTTCCTATTCTAGGATCTGTACTTACGCCTTCAATGATCTTTTCAGAGGATAATTTCTTTATTTCTGCAAAACTATCTAATTCATTGAAGAAAGATATTCTCATAGCAAGAAAAGTATTAGAAAAAAGCTTGACTGCTTCAGCTTCTTTAGAGTCCATTGTTATTATTAGTGCATCTTTTTTAGAATAAAAGGAACATTCTAATAGCATCTCACCAAACTTTACTGCTCTTTTTGACTCTCCTCCAATCACAATTCGTGACGGGTATAGATTATCGTAAAGGGCCTTACTCTCTCTTAAAAACTCTGGAGAAAAAATTATATCTGCCTTGTCAAACTTATTTCTCATATTGTCTGTAAAACCTAAAGGAATAGTTGACTTGATGACTATTAGCGCTTTGGGGTTTATTTCTATGCAATCTAAAATTACCCCTTCAACAGTTGATGTATCAAAAGAGCCAGTAGCAGAATCATAATTAGTTGGCGTTGCTATAATGATATAATCAGCATTTTCATAAGCTTCATTTTTATTGATTGTTGACTTTAAATTAAGCGATTTATTCTTAAGAAAATCTTCCAGTTCAGTATCTTTAATTGGCGATTTTTTTTTGTTTATGCTTTCAACACGATCCTTTGAAATATCTAGAGCAACCACTTCATATTTTTGAGCTAAAAGAACAGCTAAACTAATTCCAACATAGCCAGTTCCTACGACACAAATTTTCATATGTAGAGAATAAAGTCCAAAAAGTAATTGTAAAGTGACAATAATTTCACGTTTAGTAGACCTGGCAATGTCCTACTCTCCCATG
>MDTB01183739.1_pt1 | contig 31945 bp, 22 predicted proteins | sample 811161 | NCBI WGS metagenome assembly MDTB01 (sample SAMN05326650, study PRJNA326480) | marine metagenome | isolation source: seawater | place: Mediterranean Sea | collected 2009 | reverse complement strand
TGATCCCGGTGTTCTTTGTCCGGCCTCAATCACATCAAAACCTTCTCCTCGAAGCAATTCGGCATATTTTTTCACCTGATCACCTTTTCGAACCAACACGCCACAGCTTAACTCTTTTTGTCCAATTCCGAGCCTTCGCAGCTCCAAAAGCAAAGCCTCTCCCTCCTCATCTTTTGATACCTCAACGACCTTCGCTTCACCGCTCACCTCTGGCTTAGCCGACTCATGATCCTTCCATTGCCATTTCTCACTAACAGCCCTACCAAAAAGATCTTTAATTAGGACAAGATTACCACAAACGGCATTCACCAATTCCAAAACTGCCGGACACGATCGCCATGATACATCCATAGGCTCAATCTTTATACCCCCTTCATACTGCCGAAGAACGTCATCGAAGAGACTCACGTCACCACCACGCCAGGCAAAAATACCCTGCTTACGATCACCCACCACAAAGAAGCTACCCTCCGGGTCAGCCACCGCTTCATCAATTAGAGGTTCAAGCCCATGCCACTCTGCTCGACTTGTATCCTGAAACTCATCGAGAAGCCAGTGGTCATACCGGCCGTCGAGGCGGTAGTCGATCAGCTCGCGACGCAACCGAGCATCTTCACTCTGACTCCATTCACCGAGAAGAATTTTCACGTCGTCAAAACTGAGAAGCCCGCGCTTGCGCAACTGCTCCCTGTGCTCGCGATCCACTTGCTCCATTAGCTCTCCGATTGCCTCCGTCTTGCAAACCGCACTCGACAACTCACATCTGATTGCCAATCGAAACAACTGCTGCCAAATCTCCCACACTTCAAGAGAGATGGTCAGCATCTTACGGCCATCTTTCACCTCTACTGGACCGGGTTCATCAAGCACATCCAGTAAGCGCTTTCCGAACGTATTCATCACCAGCGATTTACCCACAACGTGATCGCGGAAATTGTCCAGCATGGCTTCCCACGTCTTCCCCCTAGACTCATCACGTAAATCCGCGATCAATCCATCCTTCTGATCAAACCAATCTTCTATTTGAGGTAAATCCGCAAAGATCCTGGAATTTCCAAAAGCTTTTTTTCCTGAACCCGATTTCCAGATGCCATGCCAAGTCTCAATAAATTCTTCCAATGACCTCTGTACTCCTTGTTGACCTTGGCCTAAGCTCGCTTTTCTAAAAGCGTGAAAGAATTCCTGTCGCTGCCCAAAACCGTCTCGTAAAACACCTTGTAAAATTTCTTCTTGAGCCGTCTTTAATTGCTCACCTTCTAGCAAATCAAAGGTTCCTCCGGTTAAACCTAGCTCATACTGGAAACCTCTTACAATCCTTGAGAAGAACCCATCGAGTGTCGTAAACTGAATTTGAGGCAAGGCTCGAATTACCTTTTCGAGCACGGCCGGCAAATCGATCGTCGCGCAAATATCCTTACATACTGACTTGGCCTCCCTAGAATCTAAACTTCCCTTTGCCAATTTCGTGAGTACTGAGTCAGCAAACTCTCCCGCGGCTTTACGGGTAAAGGTTAATGCCACAATTCGCTCCGGCTCTACTCCTTCCTTTCCAATCTTTCCAATTACCCGGTTACCCAATTGATACGTCTTCCCTGATCCTGCAGAGGCTAGAATCAAAAGATTTTTCGCTAAGATCTCCTTCATACTAGACCGCCTTTCTCAGCAAAGGCTTCAGCAAGTTCACGACCATAAGCAAGGTCTTCAAACTCATCATAAGCGACCTTCTCAGCGGGAGGCCAAAAGATCTCCTGCTGAACTTGCCCGACGATCCACTCAGCACATCGACGAGCCGATTCCTTCTCTTCTTCACCAAAATCATCCCATGGAGTGATCTTTACATTCGTCTCATCTTGTCCCACAGCAAAGTATCCAATCTCATCGACTTTTCCAAAGGCATCAGCATAAAAAGGAACTTGCAAATTAGTCCAGATTGCCCCGCCTGGCGCCATAACTTCTTTGGCTCTTAAATGTGCAGGAGGATCAAGGCGATACTTACGCTGATGCTCACGCACCACATCCTTGGCCCCCTTACTACTCTTATAATCAAGAACCCGCACTCTACCGTCATCATGTTGCTCAATCCGATCAATTTGCCCACTCACAATTACGCCCGAAATTTCCAGTTCGAAATCCTTTTCAACTTCGACAATCCGCCATCCTTCAGCCCGAATTTTGGCCTGCTCTTCCGCAAACCAACCCAATCGTAATTTCATCGATTCAACCTGCAAGGAAACGGCCAAAGGGAGCTCCTCACCAAAATGTCGAGAACCCAATTCATCAAGCGATTGCTCGAGCCATTTACTTATTTCTGCTGCATCAGCCGAATCCCGCAACACCTCATCGCGCCCCCAATTTTCGAGCACCTCATGAATGACATTCCCAAAATCTCGATGATTCCACTCCACCCGCTCAGGCTCAGGTTCATTCATTCCTATAACCCGCTGTAAATAATAACGAAATGGACAGGCTAGGTATTTGGAAAACGCCGTTACCGACATTCTTTCCTTCGGTGATTTCTTGCGCGGATTCCATTTCCAGTGAGGCTCCAAACTCCATGCCACTCCTGAATCGGAAGGCTCCACTTCGGCAAAAAGTTGTTCAACAACCCGTGCTAACCGCTCTCCTTTCGCGGTCAACAGAAGTCGCGAAGGATTCAAAACGTCACCTGCCTGTGACGTTTTACCAACGATTAAATCGACTCGCCCATTCTCACTACGCATCTCGAGAAGAGCATGCAGAAGATAGGCATCCCTTGCTGCCCGACTTTTTTCACGAGGCAATCCAAGCGCCTCGCGGGCACTTTCTGGCAACCAAGTATCGCTACTTGATCTTCCGGGTACAAAGCCTTCGTTCATTCCACAGACCACTAGGTGTTTTGCTGGATCATGGAGTAATTCCAACCACCCTTGCACATCCAACACTCTCTCGTCTGGAGCCTGCTCCGGAACAGGCCCAAGATCTTGCAACAAGAGCTCAATCCAAAAGACAGGAGGACGTTTGACCTCCTGAGCCGCCCCGGCGGTCTCATCCAACCACGACAGTAAACCCGCCTCATCATTTCGATCAATCCGCCCAGCCAAGGAGCGCATTCCTTGATGGAAGCCCTGACTCAAAAACCTCTTTCGAAGACCAGAGAAATCCGCCATCACCCGTCCAGCTATGAGCGCTAATTCAAGTTGATGATCCAGCCTCTTACGCTTGCTCTCGCTGTTGGTGCTTTCCAGCGAATCCAAGATCAACTGATGTGCACGTTCGACATCGGAAAGATCGCGGACAAGGTGAGAATCGAGCAAGGAGGAAAGAGCCTCAACTTGCAGAGAGCGAATTCCCTCGACCAAAGATTCGCCCTGATCGAAAGCCAGCATATCGACAACCTCCTTTACTCCAGGATTTTGTAGGAAGCGCCTCCAACAACTCAACCATCCCACGAGCGACGAAGGGAGTGAAGCCCCAGGGTCATGGACCACCCATCCCGCTCGCGCAAATGATCGCACCAGCTCTGCCGCCACTTGTTCATCGGCCGTCCCTAACCCAACATCATCACATTCCGATTCGGCCTCTATGACTTTGGCTACCGCCAAAGTCGCCTGCTGTCCTGGATCGCCAGTTAATGTGATGCTACCCGATCTTGGCCACCGAATTTCATTCTCATTCCAATCCAAACCGGGGCGTCCCCACTCATCCACTCGCGGGTCCGGGACGAGGACATTTACCATGATCTCATTCTTCTCAAAAAATCGAGTTAACACTGGCGGAAGATCTAATACTCCAGCGACGACCACTCTTGAAACACCCTCCGGAATTTCTATATCGCCCGCTGCCAATCGAGCCGATTTACTCTCGCACCCCCAACTCTCTAGATGATTTTCCACCTCTCTTTCCAGTCTTGCCAACTGCTCCCAGCGATCCTGTTCGAGCACTCTCACCCTACGAGCAGCCTCACCCACCATAAGCCCATTCTCCTGTAGGCTCTTGCGAACCTCGACAAAAGCTTTTGCCAGCCCCAATGCCCAACCTGCTCCATCACTCTCCGGTGATTCCGGAAAAATTGCTTTGTAATCTTCCCAATCGTTCACACTTTCCAGCGCTTCAGTCCAAGCGAGGACCTCCACCGAATCGGCCGCCAAGCCATCCACCTGCATAAGAGTTCCAGTCGTCGCCACCCGCGGAGCAAGAAGAGCACCACGCTCTGCCAATCCCTGTCTTAATCGACGGCCACTCTGGGCGGTTGGAACAAGAATAAGAACTTGCGGCAGTTCTTCCATTCTTTCTAAAAGCCAATCGACGACGGCCGTCCCATATGGTTTAGAAAAGAGAAAAGAAGTAATCTCCACAGGCATGGCAAAAGCATCCTCAATCGTTTGGCACGATCCAATCCCAATCCTTTGCTAATCCTAAAAATCTTCTCGAATCTTGCACTTATTAACATCAATATCCGCCACATGGCTGATCAACTTTGGTTCTACGCTGACTCCAACAAGCAACAACAAGGCCCCCTTCCCTTTGATGAAATTCAGCGACTAGCCGCAAGCGGTGTAATTCAACCTTCAACTTTGATCTGGAAAGAAGGAATGACCGACTGGACTGCAGCTAGCGAAGTTCAGGGAGTCTTCCCAAATCCAGTGACTCAAACCACCGGCCCACCAGTTCAAATCCCGGAAATCCCAGGCAATCCTTACCAAGCACCGTCCTCGACAAACCCGATGGGAGCATCAAAAGGAGGGATCTATCCAATTCCTCATGTGAAAAAATGTTCATTTTCTCTCTTTTTAGGGCTGTTTATCCTCGGCACCATTTTGTCCATTGTTGGAGTTTCATTAATTATAGCGGAAGTCAGCGAATTATCAGGCAGTTACGAAAACGGAACAGATCAGCCTGGACAACTCAACCCGGATGACGACACGCGAGGTGAAACACCTTCTCCCGAGGAAATGGCCTCCAGTATTAGTGCTGCGATCATTCCTGGTGTTGGGTTGTTGATTGGATTGATCATCATAACGATAGCAATGATCTTAAGTTATATCTTTGTTTACCGCGCTTGGTATATTCTTCAGCCAGGTGGCGCGCGAACTAGCCCCGGAAAGGCAGTTGGCTTCATGTTCATCCCCTTGTTTAACATTTACTGGATGTTTGTGAGTTTTCACGGCTGGGCACAGGATTGGAATCGGATCCGCAATAGCCACTCAAATTTAACTTCGATACCCCCAGTCTCCGAAGGACTCTTCCTAGCTGGTCCTATTTGCATCGTCGTTTCAATCCTTCCTTTGATTGGGGTTTTAGCAAGCCTAGTTTACATGGTTATCTTCTTCGTTATGCTCTTCAATATCTGCAAGGTCGTCAACGCAATGGCTGACGCTTCGCAACAAGCAAACTGAGCGTCTCTGTTGATCTTGCTTATCGAAGCCTTTGCGCGTAAGTCAGCTTCGTTCCTTCATCTTAAGCTCCCTAACTCATGCCCACTCAAATCGGCCTCATCTCGCTCGGCTGCGCAAAGAATCTCATAGATTCCGAGATCATGCTCGGTCACCTACAGGATGAAGGAATGACTCTTGTGCCAGACCCTGAACTAGCCGATGCACTTATAATAAACACCTGTTCATTCATCGACGTTGCCAAAGACGAATCGGTTGGAACAATCATTGACGCCGTCAACGCGCGTCAGGAAGACCCGGCACGCGAGAAGCAAAAAATCATCGTTGCAGGCTGTCTTTCCCAACGATTTCAAAAAGACCTTCCCGGACTTCTCCCAGAAGTCGACGCCTTCATCGGTCTAGATCAGGTAACAGACGTAGCCTCGATTGTCAGAAAGACTCTCAACCGGAATCTCGAAGAGGAGGGCTCTCTTGACACAGTCACCAAAAAGTCGCGCTACATTCCCGACTACACGACACCAAGATTCCGGCTTACCCCGCAACACATGGCCTACATCAAGATCGCAGAGGGCTGCAACCACACTTGCGCCTTCTGTATCATCCCCAAAATTCGTGGGCAGCATCGCTCTCGCACTCAAGAATCCATTGTTCGAGAAGCGAAGGGCTTAATCGCCCAAGGCGTGAAGGAAATTAATCTAATCTCCCAAGACACCACCTACTTCGGGATGGACAAATGGCAGGGCCTTGGCAACAGACCGAAGCCGACATCTGGAGTCGATTCCAACCGAGGCGAATCTCTCTCAACTCTTCTTCGTGCCCTAAACGAGCTTGAAGGCGATTTTTGGATCCGCCTCCTCTATACCCATCCCGCCCACTGGTCTGACGAACTCATCCAAACTATCGCCGATTGTCCAAAAGTCGCCCGCTATGTTGATATCCCACTCCAGCACATCTCAGATCACATGCTTGATAAGATGAACCGGAAAACCGATGGGAAATACATTCGTGCTCTTTTGAAGAGAATGCGCGATGGAATCCCCGACCTTTCCATAAGGACCACTTTCATTACTGGCTTTCCAGAGGAGACTGATGAGGACCATCAAGAGCTTCTTGAATTTATAAAGGACTTTAAATTCGAGCGTTGCGGCATCTTCCAATACTCCAAAGAAGAAGGGACCCGTGCTCATAAAATGGCAGGTCACATTCACCACGCAACCAAGAAAAAGCGCCACCGCGAACTCAGCTCAGCGATCGATGAGGTTGCCGGGGAAGTCAACGCAGCCCAGCTGGGCAAACAAAAGCGCGTCCTCGTAGAAGAGGAAGGAATCGCACGTTCCATGTGGGATGCTCCAGATATCGATGGGCGAATCTTCGTCCCTATTGACTCCAGAGTTGGGGAGTTTCTCGAGGTGGAAATCAAAGACCACCGCGGTTACGATCTCGTTGCTAAATAACTTAAGCCTCTTTGTAGGATTTAACCACTAGCTCACTGAGAAATTTATCCGGGTCATTCACAGCTATCTCGGTTAAAACAAACTCTGCCTGACCCGTATTTTTCTGGATTAATTTCAAGCCAAATTGGTAGTCCTTGAAGTGCTGACGGGCGACCTGGAAGACACTCCGTGCCTGCTCACCAGCCATTTTGACAAGTTTCGCAACCGCTTCGTCCGTGAGCTTGATCACAACACTATGCTTAACTTTAAATTCACGAATGAAAGCCTCCACTTCTTGGCGAGCCTTTTCGACAACTAACTCTTGTCCCAGTTCGCGATAATCACTGAGATGCTTTTCTCGGTTATCGATTAAATCAACATCTAACACGAGCTCGGTCACCGAAGTTCCCGGCAGTTCATATTTAAAATCGCGCAGTATCCGCTCACCAACGGTCATGAGCCCTCGAGCACCTGTTTTTTCATCGGCCGCCATTTCAGCAATCCTAGTAATCCCTGAATCCTTCACCTTCAGATCAATTCCATAAGCCTCGAACTCCCGCTCATACTGACGTAAAAGACTCCCCTCAGAATATTTTAAAATGGCCTCCAAATCGCTAGCTTCAAGGTGTTCGCAAACCACACGAACAGGGATTCGCCCAATGAATTCAGCCTCAAATCCAAAATCAATATAGTCTTGAGTTGTGACATGCTTGAACAACTCGTTATCCATCATAGGCGCTGCCTGTTCTGTTGAAAACCCAATTTGAGCGGCTTGACTCCTCTTTCGAACAATCTTCTCAAGCCCAGAAAATGCACCGCTCACAATGAATAAAATGTGTTTGGTGTTAATACTCTCTTTATTCTTTTTACCATTCTGCATGTCCATCATGGCCATCATCTGACCGCGCATATCTTGAGGATTTCGAAGTGGAACCTCTGTCTCTTCCATCAATTTCAAGAGAGTTGTTTGAACACCCCGCCCGCTGACATCTCGACCGATCATTCCCCCACCTCCACTTGAAGCCAACTTATCCACCTCATCGATGTAGATGATTCCGTACTCTGCCAAAGAAACATCGCCATTGGCTTTAGAAACTAATTCACGAACGAGGTCATCGACATCGCCTCCTACATAACCGGTCTCAGAGAACTTGGTTGCGTCGGCCTTTACAAAAGGAACACCAATCAACTCGGCGATATGCTTCACTAAATAGGTCTTTCCTACTCCCGTTGGCCCTACAACCATGACATTCTGCTTTTGGAGCTCGATCTTGTCCTCTTCTTCCTCTTGCGCTTTCAGAGTCTTAACGTGGTTGTAATGATCGCAAACCGCGATCGACAAAGCCTTTTTAGCCTCATCCTGGCGAATTACAAAACGGTCAAGATGCGCTTTGATATCGCGTGGCAAGAGATCAAATTCGAAGATATCGTCAACATCTGGATCCTCAAAATCTTTCTCTTCGCCTTTCGTCTCATCAGTAAAAGAGGGGTCCTCCCCCCCAGTGAAGGTAAACGCCCCTTTTCCTAATTGACCAAACATTCCCTCGAGAGTCTTCTTAATCTCTTCGGGATCTGGATAATTCGGCTCCTTAGGGCCACCTTTATCATCATCATTCATAGGTCCAATATCGGCGGCAATGGAACCGGGGCAAGGGTGAATTTTGAAGGTCTGCCTGCGTAACACACCAATTATTCCTTCATCGAAACCAAATACGAGATAAGATCACTAAACTCGGTAACCGTTAGCGTCTTAGCAAGACCGGCAGGCATCATTGATTGAGGTTGATGATCCCGCTTTGCGATCATGTCCTCTTTAATTTGCGTCACAATACCAGCAATATTTCGAATATCGATCACTCCACCTTCCTCGCGAGTCACAAACCCCAGATGGGCTGTTTTGTCTTTCATCGTTATAAGTTCAGTTTGAAACCCCTGCGCAACGACAGCATTAGGATCGAGAATCGACTGAACTAGATAATCTTTGGTGAATTTGCTACCAGCAGATCCGAGATAAGGGCCCTTTTGAACCGCCTTTTGATCGACGGCATGGCAGGCAATACAGCCCTGTCGAATATAGATCTTTTCACCCATGACCGAATCACCGGTAGATGTCATCGCCAATTTGGTAATGTCCGCAACTTTGAGGTTAGCCAGTTTCTTTCCGGCACTAGCTTTGGCCGAAGCGATCAGCTTTTTTGCGCGCTCCGCTGCCTCAATCAAAGTATCATTGTCACTATCGATCGCATTTTCGATCTGTCTATCAAACCCAGGCAAGAGAAGATCCGCAAGAGCTAGGAACAAACCCTCCTCCCGTGGATTCTTTTGAATCATATTGAGAATAGGTGTCTTTTGATTCTCCTTAATGAGAGGACTTTGCGTAAACATCAGTAGTGTTCTCCAAGCGACTCTACTTTCTGACTTGCTACCCTTGGCGGCTACTTCACGAAGGATTTTTGTTGAAAGAATGAGGGCCGGCTGATTCACAAAATCATTTAGCTCAAGCTCCACTTCGTCCGGCTTGACTCCTTGATCAAGCCATGACCCAAGGATCTCTACTTGATTTGCAACGGTCTTTCCTTCAAGGCGTCCCAACGCTCGATAGGCAGATACTCTTTCGTCCCAGAGCCGACTTTTATCCTTGGCAGCACCAGTCAGGATTTTAATTTGCGATTCATCAGGAGAAGGTGTTGCGAGGGCAATAACAAACGGATCCTGTTTACCCAAGCTTAGCTCAGAGACCGGCACCCGATTTAGCCCAAGAATACCGAGCATTTTTGACTGATCGGTCTTTACCAATCGATTAAAAACGCTCTCAAGTGCCGCTTTAATATTACCGGTCTCTTCCCAGGTTTCGGGTGCAAAATAAGGACCCCGATCATCTGGACGGGTCCCCCACCACGCCTTAAGATCCCACTTTGATTCCCGATGAAAAAGTCGAGCAAGAATCTCAATAAGCCCCAGTCGTTCACTATCCTTAGACTGTTGTAAATTAGCTGTAATCCCAGAGACAACCTCTGGCAGATGGAGGCGCATCAAAGCGAGGCGGGCTGTCCACTTATTCGCATGAGACAGAAGGCTTTCCACATCGCCAATCTTCACCAGTGCACCAATAGCTGTGTTTTGAATGCGTGGATCCTGAGCTTCATCCACTGCCTTTAGGATTTGCGCCGTTGCATTTTTCGCAGGATTTACAATCCTCATCATCGCCACCACAGCCTGCAAACGAGTTCGATCGTCGTCAGATTGAAGAGCTTTTTCAACCAAGTTCAAGCTATCTCTAGAAACAACGCCACCAAGGTCACCAGCAGCCCGGGTAAGATATTGCTGGATTTCCTTAAGATCCTTCCAGTCTTTTACAAAGGCCTCAAGAAATTGATCTGCTGTCATCCCTTCCATTTGAGATAGCGTGAAAATTGCGGCAACTCGGGATTCGATGCTCAAGCGTGAATTTTTAATCAGACGAGTAAGGGGCTTCGCTATTCCAGCATTACCTTTGGCCAAAAGCTCACGCTGAACCTCGAGCCTCCGCACCGCTGAAGGGCTCTTAAGTTGCGAAACTAGGTCAGAGCTCGACATCGCTGTGAGCTTTGGAAATGGCAGAACCTTTAGACCCTTCTTAGTGAGCTTTTGCACCATCCCGACCCTCTTCCCTTTCCCGGCAAACTTGAATCTACCGCCACGCCAATCACAAACAAAAAGATTACCGGATCCATCGACATCAACATCAATCGCTCGAGGTAAATTCATGTAAACGCTTTCCTTAAGTGAGTAACTTGAACCTTTCTCGGAAACCTTATCATTGTAAATCTTTCCAGTGGTCCAATCGCACGTCAGAAGAAGCTCATCGTGGCCAGGCTCTGCTAGGTAAAGAGCTCCCGTTCCACTGCCTCCACCTAGATCAAGGATTGGTTTCACAGCCTCTTCTGTGAAATTCTTGTAAAGACGCGGGTAGCCATGCTCTGAACCATTAGTGAGGTGGTGCACACGGATATTCCACCCTTTGCCATCGTTCGTATTATCTCGAGTAAAAAGATCAAGCTTCGGACTGATCGCAATGTCGCAAATATTACGCGTATGATAGGAATAAATTTCGAGATCACTTCCATCGGGTCTAACCCGTGCTACTCCACCACCGCGCAAAGTCACCACTTTACCATCTGCCCCCTTTGTAGCTTCCATTCCAAAATCACCCACTGCGATGTAAAGCCACCCATCAATACCCATCCGACACCCATTTGTCGTGTGATCAGAACCGCGAGGATGCCTTAAACCAAACCCGATATTCTCGAGCAACACCTTATGCTCGTCAGCTACCCCATCACCTGTCGTATCGCGAAAGGAACTCAAAAAAGGTGGGTGAATTAGATAGAGAGTATCCTTCACAAAGTGCCCTCCACGCGGGCTATCCACATTGGGAACATAATCTTTAAATTCATCGGCTTTACCGTCGCCGTTTGTATCACGGCAGGAAACAATCTTTCCCATATTTTTTTCCTTACCGAGAGAACCATTTCGATCGACTGAAACATAAACAGTTCCATCAGCCGCAGCGGTCAAAGCAGTTGGGTAGTCGACATCAAAAGGCTCCGCCCAATTTGAAATTTGATAACCATCGGGAATAGCAATAGCTGGCAAGGCCAGCAAAAGGAAAGCGAGGGGTGTTTTCATGAGATTTATACGCAGCTCCTGCGTGATAGATAGATTGTTCCTTCCAATCGCCTCTTGATCAAATCATTCTTTGCTCATGCGCAAAGCCTTCCTCCTCGGAGCCGGACTGGGAACCCGCCTCCAACCGCTGACCGAAACTCTTCCGAAACCTCTCATCCCATTTGCCAACCGCCCCCTAATTACCCACGCCCTCGACCACTGCATTCAAGCTGGAATCACCGACTTCGCGATCAACACCCACCATCTACATGAGACCTGGCACAAATTCTTTCCCAATCGCAAATACCGAGGTGCAAATCTCACCTTTTTTTATGAGCCAGAACTCCTTGAAACTGGCGGTGGAATTAAGAATATTGCCGATTGGATCAAGGATGATCCCCTCTTAATCTATAATGGTGACATTATTACCGATCTCCCGATTGATCGGCTCATGACGGGTCATATGGCCTCAAACAACACCGCAACTTTGGCAGTGCAAGATCACGGACCCGATTTGCGAATAACCGTCGACGGACACCGTGTGACTGATGTCCGTGGCTTGATCAATCAAAAGGAAGGAACTCACCAGTTTACAGGGATTTACGTCATTGATCATGAAATCCTCGACTTGATTCCCTCGAACAAAAAAATCTCTATCATTCCAGCCTTCGTAGAACTGATCAACCAGTCCCAACTAGGGGTCTATCACGTGAAGGGCCATCCAAAGTGGCTGGACCTAGGGACGCGCGAGTCATATCTGGAGGCAAGTCTCGCCCTTACTCCCCAAGTATCAAAGAGCGCTAAAATACATCCGACAGCCAGTGTCCAAAACTCATGGATTGCTCAGGACGCCATTGTTGAGCCAGGCGCCACCATTAAGGACAGCATCCTCTGGCCAGGAACCCATATTTTACAGGATGCGGAATTGACAAATTGCATCGTTCACACCAATTCCCCAACATCAGGTGTGCATAATAACGCCGATCTCTAAAACTTCCCTTATACAAGATGCCTGCCGACACACTGCTCACTGCCGTCCGCGCTCACCTAGATCTCGCGCCAACCCACCGCGTCCTTATGGAGCCGATCCAAAAAGGGGCTTCTGGACGGACCATTATTAGAATCAACCCAGACGACCACCCCAGCTTTATCGGGATCCACTATACCCTCGAACGATCGGATAACGCCAATTTTCTACCCGTTGCTGAATTTCTCAAGGAGGCTGGCCTCAATATCCCGGAGGTGCTTTACGACAACACCCGACGCCAAGTCGCCCTCATTGAGGATCTAGGTGACCAGGATCTCCTCAGTCTCAAGGATACTCCTTTTGAAGAGCGTGAGACCTACTATCGCTCCGCTTTCGAGCAACTCGACAAACTTCTCTACACTCGCCCACCCAAAGACTTTCATCTTCAACCTACCTTCGATGAACCCCTTTACCGTTGGGAGCAGGAATATTTCTTTGAGCATTTTATCGAAACCCACCTCGGCAAAGATTCGTCGACACTTTCTGAAGACCCAATTTTACAAGGTCTCGCCAAAAGACTCGGCGCAACAGCCCCTCACATGGTGCATCGTGATTTTCAATCGCAAAATCTCATGCTCAATAACAAAACGACTTACTTGATCGACTTTCAGGGACTACGTATGGGGCGTCAAGAATATGACCTCGCATCGCTGCTCTACGACCCCTACATGAATCACTCATCCGAAGATCGTCGAAAGCTCCTCGAGCTCTGGGAAGAAGTTTGCGAGGAAGAACCAATTGAACCTATTCTCAAAGATTGCGCAGCCCAAAGGCTCATGCAGACCTTAGGAGCCTTTTCCAACATCGGCCACAACCAGAATAACGAATGGTATCTTGCTCAAATCCCTGCCGCTATTGGTTTCCTCAGAGAAGTCATTGATGACACCGCCCTGGAGGACGCGCTTGGTCCTTTCCTCGACTAGATATTGCAATCGTGCTAGAACCCTGCCGTAGCCATGCCATCTCTGCGGCCTTCTCTTTCATTCCTTCTGCCACTTATCGCGGGTGGAGGATTGCTGTTCAAAATACCGGATATCGCTCCTCTAGCCCGCCTTGAGCTATCCTACTTTCTCTTTCCCGAGCGCTTCCAAAAAGATCATTCTTTTGTCGACCAAAGTGAGTCCAAGAATTTTGAGCTCACCTGCTTGGACTTCACGCCCAATCCTGAAGCCAACCTTAATATTAAGAGCTACTTACTCGATAAGGAATCTCTAGACATCATGGGACCCGACGGAGGAAGTTCCATCGAATGGGCTCAATTTCTCGCTCAAACACGGCTCAATGATGATCGCCTCACTGTCATTACTTCGTCCCTTTCCTGGGACGATACCTCAGAGCTGGCCATTCTTGCATTACAAGAACAAGTTGACGAAACTCCCTCCTTAGTAATTGGTCTTCAGGGAGAATTCATCAACTCTGAATCTCCGATTCCGGACTATCTCAAACCCTCTCTTATCCCACTCGAAATCCCAGACGGATTCGATCTTCCTGAAATTGACCACATCCGGCGCCCTCCATCGATTAACTCTAATTCTTTTGGAATCTCAGAAATCAGAGGGCTGAGAGTAGAATACGCCGAAGATCAAACACTGGTTCCAATGCTCATTCGCTGGGACAAACATATTCTCCCAAGCTTAACTCTTGCCAGCATTCTAAAATCTCACCGTCTGACCTCTGCAGACCTCATTTTAGAAGAAGGGGGCTACCTTCGCCTAGGAATCGAAGGCATTATTTTAAAGCTAGACCAGAAAGGACGATCAGCCCTTCCAAGATATGAGCAAGAGCAACAATCCGCGTCAATTCTTCAAATCTATCCTAAACAAGCCGAAACCTATAAGATCATCACTCCTTCCAGCGCCCCAAAATCAACATACGGCCTAGAAGCTCAAATCAAGCGGGCCCTTTCCCAGAAACCCGTCCACAAACACACATACAAACGCTGGTCGTTACCTTCAGAGATCGCTCTGCTTCTAACTTTAATTTCGCTACTGCATCTCAGGAAAAAATGGATTGAACCTTTGATACTCATTTTAGTGATTGGTGGATCAGTTCTCTTAGGGAAATGGATGCTCCTCTCGCCCTTAGTCTTAATAATTATCATCTTCCATCTCTGTCCAAGGAGCACTCTCCCCCAACAGAAACATTGAAGTTTTTGCTTTCCTCTTCCCCCACAACCACGAAAACGTTAGTTCTATTTTATGCGCGATGACGTGAAGCAATTGCTCGCCCTTCAGGACACCGATCAAAAAATCCAGGCACTGGAATCGGAGCTCGTTCGAATCCCCCAACTACAGGAAGCTGCCAAGGAACGATTGGCTAAAGACACCGAATCTCTAGCTACTGCAAAGTCTAATTTTCAGACCAATGAAATCGAAATTAAGAATGTGGAACTCGATATCGGAACCCGAAAAAACACAATCGATCGCCTTAAGAACCAACAATTTGAGACAAAGAAAAATGACGAATACACAAAGCTAGGCCAAGAAGTGATTCGTTACGAAAAAGAGGTCGACGAGCTCGAAACTCGCGAACTTGAACTGATGGAAAAAGCCGATGATTTGAGATCGAAGATCTCTGACGCTGAGCAAAACCTCGCTCAGACCCAAGGATTAGTAGATGAAGAAATTGCAGAACTTCAGGCACGCCTCAATGACCGAAAGATTGAGTTAGCGGAAACAAAGACTGCTCGCGAAACTCTTGTCACACAGGTCGATGACGAAGATCTTCTTGATACCTATCATCGACTTTACAACAAAAGAGAGAGCCAAGCAGTTGTTCGAGTCACGAGCGAGCGGATCTGCACCTCCTGTCACATTCAGGTCACACCTGCAACCTTTGCTCTTGCCCAATCCGGCGCTGCCATTGCCCACTGCGATAACTGCAGCGCCATTCTTTTCCCTTAATGACCACCGGTTACTTAAGTCGTTTTGCCATAAAGCTTTCTCCGGACGGACCTTCCTCAACCTTCCCGCTTCTCGATCTTGGACTTCTTGGAAAAAAAGCTCGCAACCACCCAAAGGAAGCCCGCGATCAAACCGCTTACCGCGAACCAATCTCCAAAGGCTGCATAGAGCGTAATCTCACCTTCCGAAGGAATATAAACGGTGGCTAATAGATACCCACGATGAAAGTAACTCCCACTCTCATTCACAAGATGACGCATCTTCTTCGAGTAAGGATCGACCAGTGATCCAGCTAACGTCACTACCCCAGTAACCCCACGGTTAGCACATCGTATCGTCGGCCGACGTAGTTCGATACTACGAAACAAAGCATTCCGGAAATGTTGAAGAGACCCTTCGCTTTCCTGAAACCACCCATCATTCGTCACATTCACCAAAACTTGGGGCCCATGACGCACAAACTTTCTAGTCAATCGCGGAACTGTATCTTCAAAGCAGACCGAAGGAATTACACCAACTGGTTGCCCACCGATATCTGCCTCCAAGGGTTCAAAAGTAGTTCCGCGACTCAATCCCTTCCCAAACTCCACCCCAGTAGTCTGAAGGTATAGGTCATGCAAAAACGGTAGATCTGGGATAAACTCCCCAAGGATTACCAAATGGTTCTTCTGGTAACTCTGTCTTCCCCCATTGCCGTCATCCATGATCAGGGAGTTGTAAACATCCACCTCTGGATCAACCGCGGTTTCCCCCCGCACCTCGCTCATGCCCAGCACGAAGGTGAAATCTCCTAAGCTGTGAATGTATTCAAAAACACTCTCAACTTTTGGCCCTCCCACCATTGATCCGTTCTCCTGTTCATGAAGGTAGGCGGGTAAACAGGCTTCCGGCCAGATAACAAGATCAGGCATCCTGATTTCTACGATCTCCTCTTCAGATTCGGTCTCTTGCGCAGCCTCTGCGCTTTCCCGAAAAACCTCCTCTATCCCATCCGCCGTTAACTCCTCAAAACCTTCTACGATTTTCGAGGGCTCCCAAAGAATTTTATCGGCGAACTGCGGAATATCCTGTTGCACCATTAGAACCCGACCTTCGATCTTTGGCTCATTCGTTACCGAGGAAAGACGGATCGTCCCCCAAGTAAACGACAACATGATTAGAAGCAACGCTGTCGCGAAATCCCAATGAAGAACCTTCACTTCATTAGCTCGAAACTGTTGGTAGAAACGCCGTGCCGTCTGCACCGCCACCGCGCTCAAAAAGACCGGTAGAAACGAAAGTCCAATCACTCCAACATATTCGGCGTTTTGCGCTAAAATCAGATTTTTAGCAAACGTCACACCTAGACCATTCCAGCCAAATCCCGTCATGAGCCAACCACGAACCCACTCTAGTCCACACCAAAAACCTGCAAGCAATGCCGCAGAACCAAGACTACGCAAACTTTGTTTCGCCCGATCACGGATCGTCTTAACTCTCTCATACTTCACCCGCCAAGGATTAACTGAACCTGCGGCAAAGGCCCCAAAGAAGCCAAAGTAAGCGGAAAGATAAGCTGACAAAGCCAAAGCTCCAGGCCAAGTCACGGTCCCGAGCCACTTAAGATTGATCACCCAGAATCCCATGCCGGCTAGCCAAGCTAAACCAAATCCTTTAAGAGAACGCCTCTTACCCGAGACCGTCCAAAGCAAAGGAAGCAAAAGCCACATCCAGCCCCAGACAACCCACGCCTCATCGAATGGCGCAAAGCTAAAAGCAAGAACTATCCCGCTCAGAACCGCTACCAAGATTTTCAAAAAGTTGACCATCATCTCATACGCAAATAGGCATCTTGCTCCAAAGCTTCCCAAAGTGCGTCCAAAGACTCCTGAACCTCATCGCTGTTGCTACCCTTCCCAAAGAGGTAATATTTTATTTTTGGTTCAGTCCCAGAGGGGCGGACCGCAAATCGACGACCATCCGCCAAGTCCACGAAAAGCATTGAGGCTTGCGGAAACTCATCTCCCTCTTGATCGTAGAATCCCCCTTTTGCGTAATCTCTTACCGCTATGGTATCCGAACCATCAACTATCGCTGGAGGATCTATACTGTATGATTTAACCAAGGCCGCGATTTTCCGCGCTCCCTCGCCACCCTCCATAACGAGTGATTTCCCCTGCTCGAGATGAACCCCGTATTCATCCCAGATTCGATCACGAAGCCCAGCAATCGTAGTTCCCTCGCTCATAGCGTAAGCCGCCAATTCAGCGAACATTACAGCAGATGCATTTCCATCTTTATCGCGAACAAAATCGCTCCCTAGATAGCCATAACTTTCCTCCCCTCCAAAAACGAAAAACTTCGAATACTCCAATCGTAGCTTCCGACTCTCTTCTTCGGTTAAGCCCCGGTAATCTCCTTTTTTTTCGGCCGGAATTGCGTCTTCATATTTCTTAAGCTTCTCCCCGATATATTTAAATCCAGTCAGGGTATCGATTACGCTTATTCCGTAACTTTCCGCTATAGATCTCTGCAGTTCAGTTGTTACAAGAGTTTTTATTAAAACTGCACGACTACGATTGCTTTCAGTTAGCCAGCCAAGATCAAACATCGTCTTGATGCGATACCAGCCCAATAAGGAGCCAATCTGATTCCCTGTTAACAACTCCATCTCACCTAAAGAATTTCGTATCGCAACCCCCATACGATCACAATCAGGATCAGTTGCGATCACAGCATCCGCACCAACCTCCTCGGCCAACGCAATCCCCTTAGCGAGAGCTGAAGCATTCTCAGGATTCGGGGATTCGACCGTTGGGAACCTCCCGTCTGCCCCGTCTTGCTCAGGCACCGTGACAACCTCAAACCCAAGCTCACGGAGCATCGGCACAATGATAACTCCTCCTGTTCCATGGAGGTTCGTGTAAACGACTTTAGCCTTCCTCGCTTCAAGTAAATCCGGACGCAAGAGCACCGTCTTCAACTTGTTCATATAAGTCCGATCCATCTCGTCTCCAAGAATCGTCAATTGCCCTTTTTCATTTTCAGGAAGCGCCTCATAGATTTCACTTTTTAACGCATTTACCTCATTGATAACTCCAGTTGCGTGAGGTTCGACCAATTGCCCGCCATCATCAATGTAAGCTTTAAAGCCATTATCATGTGATGGATTATGACTGGCTGTAAGACAAACACCCGAATCAGCCCGAAGGTAGCGAACTGCAAAGGAGATTTCAGGCGTGGCACGCTCTGCCTCAAAAAGATAAGCATCACAACCCAGATTAATCGCAACTTCAGCGCAGGTTTCCGCGAAATCGCGCGAGAAATGACGCGTATCATGACCAATCACCAGTGACGGACGCCCTTCACCAGAAAAAGTCTTTTTCACATATGTTACCAGCCCGATCATAGCCCGCTTAAGATTAAAAAAGTTCATTGAAGCCGTTCCGACACAAGGATGCTGAGGTCGATCAAGCGGCCCGCCTACCCCTCGCTCGGCCCGTGTTACAATCTTGCCGATCGTCCGGCCACGCAGACCACCAGTCCCAAAGGCCATTGTTTTAAAGAATCTATCATCGATCTCCTGCCATTCACCGGCTTCGAGCAATTCTATGATAGCAGCTGCACCCACCGGAGAGTTCGCGCCCTGAAGATAGAGATCAATATTGGCACCAGCCTCGCTAGAGACATCACCACGCCTCACAGCCTCATCAAGAAGGGATTTCCATTCGCTCATTTCGCAAGCAATGCTAGAACGGCGGCACGCAATGTCCAACCTTCGCCTTCATGAAATCATTTCAAGCTCTCTAAAAAAGCGTGAAAAACTCCAGAATCGAGAAACAAGCCTCATCCGCCTGATTGACGGGCAAGGTGACAACCTCGACGGACACATTCTCGAAAGCTATGGCAAGGGGTGGCTAATTTCAACTAGCGGATCGAACTTGAGATCTGACATTCGTGAGATTCTCGGCAGCTACGAAAAGCCCCTCTATTGGAAAAGACTAGATCAGCACCAAAAGGAATCACCCGTCCACCTATGCGGAGAAGAACTCCCCGAGTTCTTCTCCGGTCTTGAAAACGGACTACGATGTCGTCTTTCCTTCAAGTCCGGCTACTCCCAAGGGATCTTTATTGACCAAAGAAACAACCGCGAGGCATTAAGAAAGATGGTTAAACCAGGACAAACTGTTTTAAATACCTTTGCTTATACCGGGTTCTTCTCAATCGCTGCAGCAGCAGCAGGAGCAGTCACTTCTTCCCTCGACCTCTCACAAGTTTACCTCGACTGGACCCGCGAGAACTTTCTCCTCAACGGCATCGACCCCACAAATCACTACTTTTGCAAAGGAGACACCTTCCACTGGCTCCGTCGCTTTGCTAAGCAAAAACGCCGCTTTGACTACATCATTCTCGATCCCCCTACATTCTCGCGCGACGACAAGGGCAAGATATTCCGAGTTGAGAAAAATTATGGACAACTCTTTGAGCTTGCTTCGGCCTGCCTTTCTCCCGAAGGAAAGATTCTAGCCTGTACTAATTACCGCGGTATCAGTGTTAGTGAATTCATGAAGCAACTCAGAGGAGCACACCTTAAGGCGAGCCCAATGCCAGAAGACTTCACCGACACCCCTTACTTGAAATCAGTCTGGGCCACCTTTTGCTAGAGAACGATCTGAAATCAATTCAGTGAATTGCACCCATCGATACGCTATTACTGACGTATTATTTTTTGATCTACGGATAACTCAAGTCATAATCATGTGCTCATACCGCCCTGAACATCGAAAAATCAGCAATAGCCCTCTTCAATTTTGTAATCTCACAAAAAGGGTTATTCCCCGCCACTAGCCACTCGCGCCCTAGTCTTAAAATAAAATCCAAAAGCCGCCACTTTCAAACCTTCACGCCCCACCAAGAGTGGTGGCTCATCCCGGAATCGAACCAGGGACACAAGGATTTTCAATCCTCTGCTCTACCAACTGAGCTAATGAGCCATAAAACCTCTGTTGCGGGCGGGTGATAAGACGGTCCGAGAGACTTGGCAATATAAAATGACTCTGAATCCCCCATTTTTTCAGTCTCCTCCTTCGAGAAGCTTCACGAACTGAGGCAGCACATTTAAGAACAGTGAATTCTTGCCACCCCGCGACAATTGGCTTGCGACCAAGCCAGCTGAATCATCAAAATCAGCAGGTCCACTAAAATCGACGCTGTGGTTCTCAGCACAAATCGATTGGCTAAGGTGAGGATTCCCGGCCTCACGACTGACTCTTGCCTTAAAATTGGGCGCACTTATCTCCAATCCCGAAATCGGAGCGCCCCCGTCAATCCAAATCAGTTCTACGACAACCTCCCCACCTTCACGGGATTCCAAAATTACCCGATCGGACTCCTGAGATTGAATCGACCAGCCAGAACGCGTGATTATCCAAGCCAACAGTAAGAGGGCCGCAATACGATGTTTAGACTGAGCCATAACTCGCACTCCCTCAATTTCTGGAAAGGCCTTATCAGCCATGGGATCATCGAACAGTCGGGCGACCGCTAGTCGATAAAAATAGCTTCTCGTCCACGAAAGATCTTGCGTTACCATTCTCCCCTTAGTGTCCGAGCGTGCCATTAGAAGTCGCCTAAATCCCGCCTTGGGATCAGCCCAATCAGAGCTGTCAAAAATCAGCCGGTCCAGAAGCCGATAGAGTCGCTCTTCGAAAAGCTCGCTAAACTCGCCCTGCCACCAAAAGACCAAAGGGAGGTCGCTATTCAAATGGGCAAAAACAGTATTCCTAAGCCGACCTAACGACCTTCCGTGAAGCAAAAACGAAACTTGCTCAGAGCAGATCGATTTTTTGCCGTGCGCGAGATGACAATGAGCCGTTATCCAAGACTCCACCTTTACATCGGCCGCATGACGATTCATTGCAATTAAAACGGCTCGACATGCATTTTCTCTGGTGAGTTCTTGGATCGTTTGCGAATTCTTCTGCAACCTCGAAGGATCTTCAGTATACACCAGGAAATTCATCAAAGACGCATTTGTACTCGCTTCGTCAGCTTCCCAAAGCTTCTTTAGCTCACCGTCGATTGCGCCGACCTCAACCGGAATACCTAGATATTCTGAAGAATTTAACTGAGTCATTTCTAGAGCCTCCTCCAATTGCGTCCATCCTTCGCGAGCAATTCATCGGCCTCCCGTGGCCCCCACGATCCAGCCGCGAACTTCGAAATCGGCAACTCCTCACTACTGTTTGCCCAAGCCTTATGAATCTTATCAATAAAACGCCACGCTTCTTCAACTTCATCACGACGCGCAAACAAAGTCGCATCGCCCGCCATGGCATCAAGAAGGAGGCGTTCATAAGCTTCGGGACTACTTTTCCCGAAACTACTAGCGTAGTGAAAGTCCATTTTTACAGGCTCCATACGTAGAGTTGTCCCTGGTAGCTTTGAGTTCATCATAAGGGAAATACCCTCATCCGGTTGGATCCGAATCACCAGGACATTACCTGTCGGGACTCCACCAGGCATCGCGTTAAAGAGCACACTAGGAGTCTCTTTAAAGTGAACTGAAATTTCAGTCGCTTTTTTAGGAAGGCGCTTCCCTACCCGAACGTAAAAGGGGACTCCACTCCATCGCCAAGTATCGACCATGCACCTCAGCGCGACATATGCTTCGGTCTCCGAATCAGGTTTCACTCGATCTTCTTCTCGATATCCAGGCACTTCCTTGCCATTGATATTACCAGCAACATACTGACCTCGAACAACATTTTCCGCGACAAGCTCTGGAGTATCCCACTGTCTCAGCGAGCGAATCACCTTCACCTTTTCGTCACGAACTCCATCCGCCGTTAGGTCGGTTGGAGGTTCCATAGCTACTAGACTTAGAAGCTGTAAAAGATGATTCTGAACCATATCACGCAAGGCTCCAGCCTCATCGTAGTAGCCACCCCGTCCCCCTTCCATACCAAGGTGCTCAGCACAAGTAATTTGAATATGATCAATATGTTCCTTATTCCACATGGGCTCGAAAATCGCGTTGGCAAAACGAAGAACCATAATATTCTGGGCAGTCTCCTTCCCGAGATAATGATCGATTCGATAGGTGTCTTTTTCCTCAAAAGTCCCATTCACCACTTCGTTTAGATGCTGGGCAGTTTCCAACGTCGTTCCAAAGGGTTTCTCGACAATCACACGTGACCAACAACCATCACAATCGAGCCGTTCTTGGCTCAAGCCTGCAGCTTTTAGATTCAAGAGAATATCGTCGAAATACTCTGGTGCACTTGCAATGTAGAAAAGGCGATTCCCCTTCCCTCCGCGCTCACGGTCTATCTCATCAAGGCGGTCAGAAAGCCTTTTGTAACCATCCTTATCCTGAAACTCGCTTTTGTGGTATTCGATATTTGCAGCCAAACTCTCCCAAATCTCCTCGTCATGCCCCGTGCGAGAAAACTGACGATTTAATTTTTTAAGCCCCTCACGAAAAAACTCATCAGACCAATCACGACGGGCAAAGCCGAGAATCTTAACCCCCGCTGGTAGCTCCCCATCGATCGCCAAGTTATAAAGTGCGGGAATAAGTTTACGATGGGTCAAATCACCCGTAGCTCCAAAAATGACAACACTACATGCCTCGGCAAGATTGCGGGACACTAAATCCTCGCGAAATGGGTTATTCACAGCTGTTTTTCCCACAAACCGGCCATCTTTTCAACTCCCAAGCAATTCTTTTGTGTCTGAAAGGCTCATCACCCTGCTCAAGAAATAACGTCCAAAACCCTCCCAAGGTCCCAAATAAAAGAGAACACTTCCGGCTAAAACAATCCTTTATTAAACACTTCAAAATCTTGCTTATTTAAAGGAAAACCTGACTGCTTCGCTCTATCGATGGCCTATCCTCCAGAAAGACCCGTATTCTGATCTCGTCCATTTTTTCACCAAGAGGTTCTCCTTAACTCTGATAAGATTTATAATCTAGCTTCCGCATGCAATAGGCCATGAGGCAAGAAAGTCTTGCTTCCTCTGCCCTCCGAGGGCATTTCAAGCCTGTTATGCCATCCCAACTTGATAGCCTGAAACAATTTACAGTCGTGGTTGCTGATACGGGTGATTTCGCCTCGATGCAGGAATACCAACCCCAAGACGCGACAACTAACCCCTCGCTGATCCTGCAAGCGGCCAGTAAACCTGAATACAAATCTCTTGTCGAAAAAGCAGTTGCTGAAAACAAAGATTCTGACCTCTCTGGGGAGGCCTTGGTCGAAGCAATCATGGATCGAGTCCTGATTCTTTTCGGCCTCGAAATCCTCAAGATCGTTCCTGGCCGCGTCTCCACTGAGGTAGATGCACGCCTCTCGTTCGACAAGAAAGCCACCATCACGAAGGCTAAACAACTTATCGAAGCTTACGAGTCAGAAGGCATTTCCCGCAACCGCATACTGATTAAAATTGCCTCAACCTGGGAGGGAATTAAGGCAGCTGAGGAGCTAGAAAAAGAAGGCATTCACTGCAACCTCACACTCCTCTTCGCCTTTGCTCAAGCAGTTGCCTGCGCCGAGGCTGGAGTCCAACTGATCTCACCTTTTGTCGGGCGTATTTACGATTGGTTCAAGAAGGAAAATGGCATCGATTACTCTGGAGATGAAGACCCCGGGGTTCAATCAGTAACTAAAATCTACAACTATTACAAAAAGTATGGCTACAAGACTGAGGTGATGGGTGCTTCTTTCCGAAACACCGGACAAATCACATCACTGACCGGTTGCGACCTTCTCACCATTTCTCCCGGACTTCTTGAAGAACTCCAAAACACTGATGGCCCCCTCGAGCAGAAGCTCAACGAAGAATCTCCTGAATGCGATTTAGGGAAGATCTCTCTTGATGAGAAAGCCTTCCGTTTTGAATTTAATGAAGATGCCATGGCCACTGAGAAAACGGCCCAGGGCATCCGAGCTTTTTCTGCTGATATCGTGAAGCTTGAGAAGCTAATCGAGTCGATGGTCTAGAAAATCAGTGCCGTAACTTTTAAAAAGCCCGCATCACTTGATGAGGGCTTTTTTATTGGTCTGTGACATGAATCTTTTAATCTATTTATGAGATTTTTTCTTTATCAACTCATTCCAACCCTCTCCAAAGAGGAGCAGATTTCCCCAGAAAGAAGAAACGAGCCGCTTGAACTCCAATAGACTTTAAACCGAACCCTTCAACTGCCCTTCACCTCGGACACGATACTGATAAGAAGTCAGTTCACGCAATCCCATAGGCCCGCGAGCATGAAGCTTATCGGTCGAAATACCAATCTCCGCCCCAAAACCAAATTCTTCTCCATCACTATACCTCGTAGAGACATTATGAAAGACACAAGCCGAATCAATTCGGCAGAGAAAGGCCTCCGCGATAGCCTCATTCTTCGTGACAATCACCTCAGTGTGTTGGGAACTGTATTTGTTGATATGGGCGATAGAGGCATCCATGGATGGAACAACCTTTATCGCTAAAATATAATCTAAGTATTCTGTGCTCCAATCTTCTTCGACAGCAACCTTAGCATCTATAATAGCACAGGTGGTCACGTCGCCTCGCAACTCAACATTTTTCTCCATCAGAGCTGAAGCCACCTTAGGAAGAAACTCCGATGCAATAGACTCATCGACTAAAAGTGTCTCGAGCGCATTGCAGACGCTTGGCTTTTGAGTCTTCGAATCGACAACAATTTTCACCGCCATTTCAAGATCAGCGTCGGAATGAATGTATGCGTGGCAAATACCATCGTAGTGCTTAATGACCGGCATGCGGGCAAGTGAAACGACAGTTTCGATCAAACCTTTTCCACCCCTAGGAATAATTAGATCTAAATATTTATCCATCCCCGCCATCACCGCAACGCTATCGCGATTCGTAAAGGGTATGAGTTGGATTGAACCCTCAGGGAGTCCTTCATTTTCACCACCCGATTGCAAGGCCTCGGCCAATGCTCGATTTGAATGAATGGCCTCAGAACCACCTCGCAAGATAGTGGCATTCCCCGATTTCAAACAAAGAACAGCAGCATCACTAGTCACGTTTGGTCGACTCTCATAAATGATTCCGATCACCCCGATCGGAACCCTTAATTTTTGAATCTGGATTCCATTCGGACGATCCCATTCATCCAAGATTTCTCCCACGGGGTCAGGCAATGTTGCTACTTTTTCGACACCACGAGCCACGGCCTCCAGCCGATCTGCATCAAGTCGCAGCCGATCAAGCATCGCTAAAGTCAGGCCACGCTCTTCGCCAGCGGCGATATCCTTCCCATTCGCTTCAAGAATCTCAGGAGCCGCTGAGCGAATCCCAGCAGCCATCGCCCTGAGGATTTTATTCTTTTTCTTTTCGGAAAGAACAGCCAACGCCAGAGCTGCTCCTCGAGCTTTGCCTCCCATTTTGTATATATGATCTTCAATCTCTTCTCTGGTCATCTGCCAAAAGGTTAACGCTCTTTGCACAAGAAGGCAGCGTTAAAAAATCATCTTCCAAGAACTTTTTCACCCTCACTCTTAGCAATCACGAGGGCAGCGCAACTATCTCCAAAGACGTTCACTGCAGTCCGGCTCATATCAAGTAAGCGATCAACCGCCAGTAGCGCCACTACTGCCGTCTCGGCTCCCGGGATCTTAGAACTGGTAAGAATAATCATTATCGCTACCAAGGAAGCTGAAGGAATTCCAGCGACTCCAACACTAGTAAGTAAAGCGCTAATAACCACCATAAACTGAGCTGCAACGGAGAGATCGAAACCCATGACTTGCGCAACAAAAATCACCGCAACACATTCGTAGAGCGCTGTTCCATCCATATTGACAGTAGCTCCAAGCGGAAGAGTAAAACTCGCTGTCGATTTTGAAACTCCGACATTTTTTTGAATACACCTCATCGTAACCGGAAGAGTGGCAGAGGATGAAGCCGTCGAAAAGGCAGTCAAAAGCGCAGTCCGCATAGCTCTAAAATGATCCATAGGATTCACACCTGCCAAAACCTTAATTACCAACGGCATGATTACGAAAAGATGAATACCCAGCGCCAATAAAACGGTCACAAAATACTTAAATAAAGCCCCGTAAAGTGCACCTCCCGTTTTAAACACAACAGGAAGAAGAAGCGCAAACACGCCAATCGGAGCCAAAGCCATAATCCATTGAGTCAAGACAATCATCACATCATTCAATGAGACAAATATATCCCGAATTGGTGAGACCTGCTGCAGCGGAAGACGCGTCATGGCGATCGAAAAAAGGAGGCTAAAGAAAATCAAGCCAAGCATCTGGCCATTATTCATAGCGGCCGCAAATACATTCGTTGGAACCATCCGCATAAAAAATCCTGTGAGTTGTTTCACGATTCCGCCTTGCTCGTCACCGATTCCCTTTGCCTCCTGCACCTTTTCTAAAGCAGCTTCGCCGGCCACATTTTCCTTGTGATCCTCAAATGCTAGGAGGATTGCCTCATTGGGTTTACCGTTTGTGAGCCCAGGCTGAATCACATTGACCAAAATTAACCCTAAGCAAATCGCCAGCAGACTAGTCAGCGCATAGAATCCCGCGGTTTTTCCTAATAGCCGTCCAAAACCCTTCATTCCGTGTAGGCTAGTGATCCCAGAAATCACGGACGAAACGATCAAAGGAACTATGATCATCTTGAGGAGATTCAGGAATAGCTTCCCTACATCAGCCGAGAACGAAACAACGCCATTCGCAAACCCCTCACTCTGCCCACCATTAGCTGCGAGATTTCTAAAAATGAGACCGGTGATCGTAGCAAGAATTAGAGAACTAAGAATCTGCCAATGAGGTTTAACTTTCACTCAAGAATTTTAGAACTTCCGGCCCGCAACTCCAAGAAGGAAGCGAATTTGTTGTTGGGAGACTCTCTGAAGGGGTGAAAAGTAAATCGATCGCTTTACTCAATCTGAGAGGTATCAAAAAAACAAAGGAACCTAGTTGAACAACTAATTGATTACAAATAAGCAATATATTTTTAATGTGAATAACTTTCAACACATCAATATTTTAGCAATGCCGTGTTTGCTTCTCCCAACCTTCACGCTAGCCTCCATCTCGTTCCACGTTTTGATTCATGCGTCGCTTCCTTCCGGCTCTCATCCTAACCATCGTTGGCATAAGCCTCGCTGTGCTGCTAGTTTCTCGAGAAGCAGCCGTCGTAAGTGACCACCTTGTTGGCTTCCCGGATGATGATAAGACGGCCCACCTTTTGCGACCGGCAGTTCTTTGCGCCCTTTGCCTTGTCCCGGCTTTGGCAGCTCTTTACTACGGTCTTGTTGGTTCGCTTGATCGCTATCTTATCCGGTCCTTTATGGGAGCTTTCAGTCTTTGTTTTACAGCGCTTTTTTCAATTTGGTTGATAGGAGACCTCACCGAAAACATCTCGAACTTTCGGGGGAGCGGAAACACACTCAACTTCATGGGAATGTATTACGGTGCAGCATTTCCAAAATTCTTTGTCGACTTTGCTCCGTTCGGACTTCTTCTGGCTATGCTTTACTCTTTGGGTAAGCTTTCAAGGGGACAAGAGATTGTTTCCATTATTCAAACAGGACGAGGGGTGGCCCGACTTATCGCACCGCTCGTCACCATGGGCTTTATGGTTGGGTTAGTTTGCCTCGGTTTCAATTATCGTTGGGCACCAGCCGCGGAAGCTTATCATGACGCTCTTCTTGAAGAAGTCAAAATGGGGTCACTCAGCAGGGCCCGTAACGTTGTTTATTTCACTGAAGACAATCGCCGTCTTTGGTTCATTGGCGGGTTTCCCTATAACTATCACCAAGGCGAACCCCTTAAGAATGTAATTGTCCGTTCCTTTTCCAAAGAAGGTTCACCTGAATGGCGGCTCCGAGCGGAGAGAGCGGAATGGGATCGCCATGATAACAAGTGGACGTTTTACGGCGCTTCAAAATGGGACCTTACTAATAGGCTTAATGCCAAAGAATCTCCAATAGAACCCAAGCACGACCTTGAGTTACCTGATCCTTACACAGTGGAAAACTGGGACGAAACTCCATGGCAACTCATTAAACCAGGTCTCAAGGCTGAGGAATTAGGCATCCCTGGTCTCTACAGTTGGCTAGTTCAAAACCGCGAATCCGAATGGGGAAACAAGAGGCAATTTCTGACCCAGTGGCACTATCGTTGGGCCCAACCAGGGATCTGCCTCGCGATAGTTCTCCTCGCCGCGCCACTAGGAATAGTTTTTAGTCGCCGTGGAGCCGCTGGGGGTATCGCTCTCGCGATCTTTATCTGCTCCGGCATGATGTTTTCATCAACTGTCTTTCTCTCGCTTGGCGAGTCGGGATATATTCCACCTTTGTGGGCCGCCTGGGGCACTAATATTCTTGCTACTGCAATGGCTCTCATCCTCATTCAGCGGCGACTTGTCGGGCGCCCAATTTATCAGACCATACGAACCCTCATCCCAGCTTAAATCTACAACATGAAAGAACCATGGAGCATCAAATCACGAGCCCGGGAATGCGCTAAAAGCGGTGAAGCTTTTCAGTCAGGGCAAAAAATTCGGGCCGCCATTTTTCCTGATCCGGAATCATCTGGCTACCTCCGTAAGGACTACTCGATAGAGGCATGGGAAGATCGTGAAAGCGAGGAAGATCCATTTTCTTGTTGGCTCACAACTTACGAGCCCCCGGTTACCGAAGAAAAAGCAGAGGACGTTGTTGATGACGACCCTGAAACTCTCCTGAAGCGTCTTGTTGATGAGGAAGAAGAACACACAGAGAACGCTAGATATATTCTAGCGGTTATGCTCGAGCGGAAAAAATTGCTTCGAGAAACCGATACTCAGGAAATTCCATCAGGTATCCTGAGGATTTACGAGCATCGTAAATCTGGTGACGTTTACATCATCAAGGATCCACAGATATCTCTTACCGACGTTGATCGCGTTCAGGAAGAGGTACGTCAACTCCTAGATCCAGAGTCCACTGGCACCGAAGAACCCGCTGGAAATATTGAATCAACTGATAAAGACTCTCCAGGGAAACCGGGAAATTCGGAATCCGTTTTGAAAGATGAAGGAGTTGATGAGCCATTAGAAATAAAAAAAACCGAAGAGCTGGATTAATGCTCCCCTGGTTCAAGGATAAATTTCCAATCTATCTCGCGCCTATGGCGGGGGTGACTGATGTGACTTTCCGCACACTCTGCAAAGAATTAGGTGCGGATGTGATGGTCACAGAATTTGTCTCGGCCGAAGGTATCATCCAAGCGGATCACCGAACCCGAAAATATACTACTTTCACAGATGAGCAGCGCCCCGTTGGTGTTCAGCTTTTCGGAGCCGATGGGGACCGAATGGGTGAAGCCGCTAAAAAGATCATTGATTGGAAACAGCCCGATTTTATAGATCTCAACTTTGGCTGTCCGGTGAACAAAGTAGTCTCAAGAAATGGAGGATCCTCACTTTTGAAAGACTGCCCACTTTTGACAGATACAGCTAAGAAAATAGTCAAAGCAATAGGAGGACAAGTCCCTGTCACAGGAAAAATAAGAATCGGCTGGGACCAGAAGTCTATCAATGCTCCTCACGTCTGCCATCTACTCGAAGACTGCGGTATTCAGGCAATTGCAATTCACGGTCGCACCCGTTCGCAGGGATATCGTGGCGAGGCTGACTGGGAAATCATAAACGAATGCGCACAATCCTCCGGAGTTCCAATCATTGGAAATGGAGATATCACTTCAGCTGAGATCCTGAAATACCGCAAGGAAACAACAGCTATTTCTGGAGTAATGATCGGAAGAGCTGCGATGCAAAACCCCTGGATTTTTTCTGAAGCTAAGTGTTTTTTAAAGGACGGAAAACTTCCTTCTCGCCCGAGCATTGCTGAGCGCTGGAGCTTCGTGATTCGTCATTGCCGTCTCGCAGTGGAATCCGATCGTTATGGAGAAGAAAAACACACTCTCATGGCAATGCGCTCACGCCTGATGACCTACTGCAAAGGATTTCCAGGAGCCAAACCTCTTCGCCAACAACTTTCACAGGTCTCCTCAATTGCGGATGTGGAAGAGATTGCAGCTCGGAGCGAGAATTTGCGCGAAGAATATAGGTAGCAACTGAGATGTAATTATTTTCGCTCTTCTGAAGATAAAGAGAGTTGAATTAACTTTCCTCTGGGCATAACTTTGAGACGTGTGTGGGCGGCTTATATCTCTGGTTCTCGTTTCGGGGAGCTACATGCTCTCAGCGGAAACCGTTTCCGTCCGTTTGGAGCGCCTCGAATCTGACGTCTCTAAAATTAAGCTCCTTCTACAAAAATTGACGCGTGAGGATCGAGAGAACCTAAGTTTTTCTCCGACCCAGCCAACAAAGACTAACGCTCAATCCTATCGAATCCGTTCTGGCGATTCATATTGGTCGATCGCACAGCGCCACAAGACCACGGTTCCAGCTCTTCTAAAGGCCAATCCAGGCATCGATCCACACCGACTCACAATCGGCACAAAAATCACTATTCCGCTGGCTAAAATGCCTCAAAAGCCTTCTAAAACGACTAGAACCTATCGCGTGAAAAGTGGGGATATCTTGGGTCGAATTTCGCTCAACCACGGCATACCACTTCAACAAATTCTTAGCGCAAATCCGGGTCTAAACCCTCAAGTTCTTAAAATTGGAGCTATCCTGAACATCCCTGGAACCAGCCTGAAGCCATCAGCAATTCACGAGAACCAGGCTCAACAAACCCCACGGAACGATTCAAACCTATCGAAAGCCATTGGATCTAAGAAAATCAAGAACCACAAGTTAGGGGGGGCCGAATCAAAGAAGCCTCGCCTCGTGGTCATTAGAGAGAACCTACGTTTTTCCGAAATTGCAGAACGTTACGAGACCACAGTTAAGGATTTAAACAGTCTCAACCAACGCAACCTCAGTCCCCAGCAATTGATTAAGAGTGGCTCCCAGCTCTATATTCTATCTCCTTAGCAGACTTGCCTATCCCTACCCTCCCCGCTAGTCTCAACACAATGGAGAGTCACGATATTCTTAAGAAAGCCTTTAAAAACTGCAGTCCAAAAGAAATCGCAGGCGAATTGGGGGTCTCACTTTCCCTTGTTTACAAATGGGCCCAAGAACAGTCAGAGAGTGGAAGCGGCTCGCGCAATCCGCTTGACCGCCTTCTAGAAATAGTCCGCCTCACAGAAGAAGAACAAATCATTGAATGGCTTTGCGAGCGTTGCAACGGCTACTTTGTGCGCAACCCATCCACTTCTTCTCAGCAGAGTTTTGAAGTGCTCCCAGCTACCAATGAAATTGTCTCCCAGTTTTCAAACCTCCTTTCCCGCATCTCGCAAGCAGCCGTCGATAATTCGATTAGCCTGGATGAAGCTCAGGAGATTCGGGAACAATGGGATCGCCTGAAGGGTATCGGAGAGGGCTTTATCCGTTGTTGCGAAGAAGGCGACTTCACAAAAATGGAACGCGAGAAGAACAAGGATCAAGGTCCTCGAAAAACTCTCTACTAAAAGCTGAAATACTTTTTGATCCCGGTTGCCCGTTCACTCGGACCAGTTTATAAATTGG